>Ga0302271_10000411_pt1 | contig 41982 bp, 35 predicted proteins | sample III_Bog_N1_1_FD_198767 | JGI IMG/M metagenome (GOLD analysis project Ga0302271, IMG submission 198767) | Peat permafrost microbial communities from Stordalen Mire near Abisko, Sweden - III_Bog_N1_1 | ecosystem: Environmental > Terrestrial > Soil > Wetlands > Peat | place: Sweden: Abisko...
GTTTCTACACGAGAAAATCTTTCATTGACAGCAGGCGGGAGTATTACTCAAACGGGAGCAATAACTGTTAATAATGATGCTACTACATCTTTAACTGCTACATTAGGGAATATTATACTGGGCAATACAGGTAATGATTTTTCAGGAGCTGTTTCTGCTACTTCTGAAGGAGCTACCACTATTAATGATACAAATGCTCTTGTGATGGGAACAGTTTATACAGGCGGAAACCTTTCTTTGGCAGCAGGTGGAAGTATTACTCAAACGGGAGCAATAACTGTTAATAATGATGCTACCACATCTTTATCAGGCAACAATATTACTTTAAACAACACAAATAATGATTTTTCAGGAGCTGTCTCTGTAAATTCTAGTGGAAATACTCAATTATCTGACAGTAATAATCTTGCACTTAATACTTCAAACATATCAGGGACATTAATAGCATTAGCAGGACAAGATATTAATATTACCGGAAATCTACAAATTGATGAAGGTGCAGAAATTGACGCCAGTGGAAGCATAAATATTAATTCTAATATTACGACAACTAATGGTAATGTAACAATGAAAGCAAATAACAACGCCACTTCAAAGAATCCTGTAAATATTACAATGGCAAAAGGAACGACAATTAGTGCTGTAAACGGAGACATAAATATACAATTGATAGGCACAGAAGCATCTAATGCAGAAACAATAACTTTAAGTAATCTTACAGGAGAAACTGTTTTTGTCCGCAATCAATCTTTAAATTCAGGTTCTAATTTAATAATAAATTTAAACTCAACCATAACAGAAACATTGGCCGCATCTGAGAATGCTTTAACTTTAGTTGCTGATGGTGGTAACTTTATAAATAACTCAGGAGCAGGTGCTCTAGAAACAGTGGAAGGCAATAGATGGTTAGTATATTCAGGAAGTCCTTCAGGTACGACACTTGGCGGATTAGTTCCTGTCAATACTTATTATTCATCAACTTATGATACAACTCCACCTGAATCAGTTGCGCCTGGTGATAGTGTGCTATACAAAGCGACTTCCCCACCAGGTGGCGGCGGAGGTGGTGGCGGTAGTAGCTCCGGTGGTGCAATTGCAGGTGGTACCATTGGTGGAGTTGCAGCTGCTGGAGCAGCCGCAGGATACTATGGATTAGGATTATTACCAGGATTACTTCTAGGTTTAGCCTCTCCAATCCAATTCGATGAATCAATGATTGATGTTATATGCAAGAGTCAAAAAGAATATCCACTACTAACTAGAAATATCCAATATGTATATAATACAGATGATATTTGTGAATTAGACCCGAATAAAATAGGCCACAATAAATTTATACCAGATCTCAGCATCAATAATGGCTCTTATCAATTGATCAAAATTCAAATTCCTCCACAATTTGCAAATGCACAAAAAGGGGTAACAGTAAGAATCACACAAAAAAGCTACCCTTTTGGTATAAGTAAAAATATACCTGATATGAATTTCAATGTGTTCAATACACTGTCAGATAAACAAATAGAAAATATGTATCAAACAAGGAGATTCTTAAAGCCAAATTATTTAGCAAAACGTATTACTAATTTACAAACTAACAGCAAAATCGAAGCAAACAATGGAATAATACAGAAAACCATATTTGTGAACACAGATGAAACGAAAAATAATTTATCAATTGCTATAAATTATTTAAAAAATGGACAATTCCCGAGAAAAAATAGTAATTTAAAACTTGATAAACAAACCTATTCCTTAGTTGTTCAATTTATTGAAAATAAATAGTTTCCAAATAACTATTATTTATTTGTTCTTATCATTTCGTTAATACTCGACAAAAATACAAAATTATTTCATAATCAATATAAGAGTAGCTAGAAGGATTAAAATATATGCTCAAATCTGCTGAATACTATAAAAACTTGGTTCAACAAGAACCTGAAAATAAGAAAGCGAAATTCCATCTAGGTATTGCAAGCCTTATGGAAAAGAAATATAAAGACGGTTGGAAATATTTTGAATACAGACTCGAAGAAACGCCCATCCCAGATTTTTTCCCTCTATGGAAGAGCGAACCTATTGAAGATAAAACCATTCTCGTTTATGGCGAACGTGGATATGGCGATACAATAATGTTTTCTAGGTACTTACCACTACTAAAATCAAAGTGCAAACAAGTTTTATTTTTACCACAACCAGAGCTTTTTGATATCTTTGACGAAAAAACTTTAGGGGTAAAAATAATACGAGACATTAGAGAATCAATTTTTGACACACATATTTCAATTATGAGCCTACCATACAAACTAGGTCATACCGAAGAAAAAGACATTCCGAGATCACACAACAATCAAATAAAAAACAACGATGAAAAGGTAAACCATTACAAGAAAAAATATTTTGAGAACAACAATTTAAAAGTTGGAATAAATTGGCAAGGTTGCCTTAAACCATCTCCCAATAGGGCTATTCCGTTAGAATATTTTGAAAAATTATTTAAAATTCCAAATATTTCTTTTTACTCTCTACAAACGAGAGTGGGAAGAGAGCAGCTTGAAATTCTAGCGAATCATAAAATCCCTGATTTAGGTTCAACATTTAATGATTTTTCAGATACCGCATCCGCAATGAAAAATTTAGATTTAGTAATTTCTAATGATACATCCGTAGCCAATTTAGCAGGAACAATGGAAAAAGACTGTTGGATTCTGCTTCCATTTGAACACGACTGGCGTTGGTCTGAAGATATAAGTTATTGTATTTGGTACAAAAATGCAAAACTAATTAAACAAAACAACCCCAACAATTGGGATAATGTATTTGATACAGTTAACGAAGAATTACAAAAACTGCTAGTGTAATAATGCAAAACTTAACTATGCCATAGCATCAATGTGCTTTTCAGCAACAGGATTACCATTTATCAAACCTTTTAGAACAGGGATATCAATATTACAGACCATACCCTTATCTTTCATATTTGTTTGCCATTTCAAAAACTTATTTGTATCAGTAATTGTAGATAGAGGAACATCAACACACTCAGCTTTTTGAGCTTTTTCTGATTCAGTCAATTCTCTTTCGTTTCCTTCATCTTTAGCAATTACCAAAGCAAAATCTTTCAATTCATTTGTTATCCCAGGAGATGTAGAATATGGGGCTGGAGACAAAGGAACAACCTCAATAGGACTCAATCCTGTTTCTTCTTCGACTTCTCTTCCTGCACCTTCCAAGGCGGTCTCATTAGAACCGTGTTCACCATATTTGCCAGCAGGAGCTTCTATCGTTTTTACCCCACCCATTGCAGGTCTTTCTTGTACTACTAGACGCGTCATAATTTCCCCTGATTTGTTTTTGAACAAAGTAAGAGCATGAACCACGCCCGTGCCATCCGGCCAACTAATAAATGGTTTGTGCTGAGCTTCGGGGGCTTTTGGTTTATATATGATAGTTTTTGATTTTTCACCATTTGCAGGATATATTTTATCCGCATAACTTGATGATGGACTCATAAAATCATTTGCCTTAAAATTCAGGCAAGATTTTGAAAAAGTATTAATATTATTCATTTTTCTCCTAATATCGCTATTAATAAATTATGCGTTAACGTTTAATTTTTGGCCTATGCCCATTTTTTGCATCATTAGACCTTGATTTTGCATAATAGTATTTTGGTTCTCTAATACTTTGTCCAACATAATATTATTTCTTGTTGCAGTTCTTGCAGTCAATTCTTGCGGAGCTTTAATAAGACTAGTTGTCCATAATATAGGGGTATCAGAATTGATTTCTTTTAATCTAGCATTAACTTGATCGCTTGGGATTCCGTTGATAGTCGTCATACTATTATCCTTTCGTATTAATTGAACACTAATTACAATATACGTAAAGATTTATTTTTGCTATTTAAACGGTAAATATTAAGTTACATTAAAATTAAATTTAATCATCGAACCCGAATATATTCTTGAACCAATCCAAATTTGCGAGAATAACATTTTGAATTCGTATTTATGGCATAAGTTGCACCAGAAACTCTGTTTACGCAATAATCTACTCGTTTATTTTTCCCAAGATTTTTTAGAGCATCTTCAAATAATTTTTCATGTTGAGTTTCAGCTTTTGCGGCATAAGAAAAAGATTGGACAGCATCTGGAAGTTTATCAATTTTTGCTTGCTTTATAAAATTTGGATACATAACATCTTTTTCATAAGCCTCACCTTTCAATGGACCTTTAAGATTTTCTTTAGTTGTCCCTACCTTGATAGAATCATATTTGATAATATCAGGTTTGCCTCCAAGACTTAATATCACAGCCTTATGGTTATTACGATGTATCGATTCCGCAATTGATACAGCTCTAAATAATTTTGCAACTTGCTTATAATTTTCTTCATCGGCCTTTTTAGCAAATAGTTCATATTTATAACTTGCGTTAGTTTCTCCCTTTAATGCCTTATTCAAATTATCAATTGTCATCTGTGAACCCTTAGCATATACAGAGGTAGCTAAAAAAGCAAGAAACAGCAAAACCACAATGCTTTTCATAAAAATAGACATTTTTTTATACATTTTTCTCATTCCTTTTTAATCGATTTTACCTTCTGAAAGTCACGAACCAAAACACTAACAAATTACAAACTTTATTATTTTAGAACACTTGCCAGTAATATAGATTAAATGAGGATTTATTTCATTCTCCCAATAGACAATTCTATCCGATAGTATTAATTTACAGACGATTGAGAAACTCCACAAAATGGATTATTTAATTTAAGAACATTGTTTTTGAATTCAAATGCTTCTTTATGAGCTAAAGTATTACCTTTAAAAGCAATATTTTGTTGAGATTTTTGTTTAGCTTTCATTTCTTTGTTATATCTGTATTTAGTAAAGAATCGAGAATAAGCCGCAACAAACACCCCCATAACTATAAGACTGAATAACGTTGGGACACCAATAATAGTAGCTTTTTGTTTAAATAATTTTTTGAATTCTGCCTCAGCCGTTGTTCCCTTTTTCTTTGCCAATTCTTTTGCTAATTGAGGTAAGTCATCTAATTTAGGAGCCTTGAAGTTTTTATCATCTTTCTTTCCAACCATATGCTCATATCCACCTTTTTTACGCAAAATACTTTTAAAGCCTTTAATAAATAAATCAGCACCAGTAATAACATAGAATGTAACTATAGGATAACGGAATGCAACTTCAAGCATATTTTGTTTCCCTCTATCCTTTGCAGCGCCCATATATCCAGCGAACCCGATAGTTACACAAGACATTAATTGACCAGTCGAAAGAGCCAGTTTTCTTTTTTTATTGCCAAATTCATCTAAAATATCATTTCCTTGTTTGTCTTTTACAACCGTAGAATCGAAATCAAGACCAAAATATTTGTTGAATATTGATGCTTTTTTAGTAGCTTTTTCGATTGCATCAACTGTATTATTTTTAGGCTTAAACAATTTATTTCCAGGAGCTAAAATAAACTCACTAACAGATTGTAATGCTTTTGATTTTTTCCCTCTAGTCAAAAATAATGCTGCTAAAGCTAAGCATCCAGCATAAATTCCTGTAGCAATACCAATATGTTTTTTTGCACTATCTTTTACTTGTTTTTGCTTGTTTAAATCTTCTTTTTTCTCTTTATTGAGGTTAGCAATATTATTGAAATCAGCTTGTTTAAACATTTTCAAAGTTAAAAGATTTTTTACAAAATTAAGCGAATATTCCGCTAAAGGAATCGCCATAGCAGAAAGAGCCAAAGCAGTCTTAACAGGTAATAGTTTTTTCTTGTCATCAACAGAAATCTTTTTATCTTTTAAAATTTCTTCTGCACTAACAGGAATTTTTTCTTTTAGATGAGTCGGAATCTTTTTAGAGAAAGGTTTTCTAAAAACGCCTTCTCCTAAAACCTTTCCACCATAATAGACTAATACATTTTCAGCAATTTCTAAGAAAGACATATCTGTAAAATCTGCCAAACTTCTTGAGAAAAATACTTTTGGCAACCAATTAACAATAGTATCCTGAGCAAATCTTATATGCGCAAGAGATCCAGCAGATTCTTGCAGTCCAACATAACCTGCTAACAACTGAGCAGGTTTAGACAATTTTCTTACATATTGTCCTGTTTCGGGCTTCATCACACGATTAATACTGGATAACATTTTCTACAAACCTTTCGTTAAATAAAATGACAAAAAAATAGCCTACAAAACAAATGCAGACTATTTTTTGAATTAGTTATAAAATTTTATTTAACACCAACAAAATATGCCTGCACTTAACTGCAAGCCCCACCAATTATTCATATTTTGTGTTTTGTTATTCATGTTATTCCAATATAATTTTTAAACTTATAGTTATTCTAACGCCAACCGATGTTACTGTCAATAGAAACATTGCTATATTTTAATAAAATTTAATACATTAGTATAATTAATGGAATATTTTTGGTATATTTACCCAAAGAGAGGGACATAAAATGATTCCAGCATACAGTTCACCAACACCACCAGTTAAATATCACAACCAACAAAATATAAAAGAAGTAAATTATAAAACGGATTTAGAGATTCAGAATATAAAAATACTTTTAACAAATTTTGCAGAAATCTCTGAAATTTATAGAGAATCTGGACACTGCGACGAAATAAGTAAATATTTAAGTAAAAGATTGAACAAACTAGATTTTACCGTAAAAGTAAAACCCGATGGAACGATTATAGCTTCAAGAGGATTAAATAAAGAAAAAAACAATGCAATTATACTTCAAGCTCATATGGATATCGTTGCAGAATCAACAAATAAAGATCCAAAAACTCCAATAAAATTCATATTCAAAGATGGGTGGCTTTATGCAAAAGGAAGAACACTAGGAGCTGACAATGGGATTGGCGTTGCAGCAGCACTAATAATTGCCGAAGATCCTATGTTTAAAAACTATCCACTTGAAATAATAATCACAACCAATGAAGAAACAACAATGAAGGGTGCAAGACTACTTACACCAAAAGATTTCTACGGTAAATATTTAATTAATTTAGATTCTGAAACATTAGGAGTACTAACAACAGGATGTGCGGGGATAACTGAATATGAAGTTAGTGAAAAGATTAAAACAAAAACAATAAAGACCAATAATTACTCCAAAATATCAATTAGTTTAACAGGTGCAAAAGGAGGGCATTCAGCATCCATTTCTGAAGGGTACTTAAACCCGATAAAGGTTCTTTTAAACCTTTTAACCACTAAAGATTATAAAGTTATGTCAATAAATGGTGGTGATAAATTTAATACAGTTCCAACAGAAGCTCAATTAGAAATTATTGTCCCGACAACACAAGCAGAAACCACTCAAAAGAATATAAACAAGTACCTGTCAGCAATAAAAAATAAAAATCTCATAGAAAATCCAAACCTTAATTATAAAATATCTATATCTAGTATAAAATCAGGAACAAAATATATTGAGCCCAAAATTCAAAAAAAATTATTGAAAAATATTAATTCAATACCAACAGGTTTACTAAGCAAGTACAAGGATACAGGGCTAAATAAAACATCCCAAAATTTAGGGCAACTAACAATAATCGATGAAAAATGCACAATTAAAATAATGGAAAGAAGTTCTGATAAAAAAGAAAATAAAGAGGTGCAAATAAAAACCCAAAATATACTGTCAGGGGCATTTAATAAGGCAATAAAACCAACAACTACAACCCCAATATGGGAATCTAAAAGCAGTTCTGAACTTGAAAAAATAGCAACAAATGCATATTCTAAAGTTACCAATAACGGTAAATCAATTTCAAGAATTGAACATGGGGGGCTAGAATCCGCTATTTTTGCTGACAAATGTCCAAACGTAGAACAAATTTCTATTGGACCAACAATCAAAGAACCTCACTCCGTTAGAGAAAAAGTAAACGTTAGCACAATACTACCTTTTTACAATTGGCTCTCTAAAATATTAGAAGAATTAAAAAACAAATAGATTTATAATATTACAACTTTCCTGCTAGAAATTTCTTTAATAAATCTTGTACGCACTCAGTAACCTTAGGAAATGTGATATCTGTAAACTTGTCAAAATTAGGATGCATTTGAACCTTACCTTGACTTCCACCATTCAGTTTTGCAAACATTTCTGCAAATGATTCATATCTTCCACCACAAGATGATTTTTTAGAAGTACTTCCCTGAATAATATAATCAAGTTGTCTTTGAACAGGTTTGTTATTATTATAATCAATCATTTGCTTGTATTTCTCAAAATTGTTAGGGAAATTCTTTATATCCGCAAGATAATTTTTCACATAATCATCCACATCAGCAAATCTAGCATCCTCTCCATATCGTTTATCAAATTCATGTCCAAATTCATGTCTTGCAATGCCACTATTAAAGACAGAGTGCTTATCTCCAAATGGGATAGCATTTTCAGCAAAAATAACTACACCATCACGACTAACAGCACAAGCATTATCCCAAGTAGAACCTTCAGGCCATCCTCGAGGTGTTTCAGCCTTATACTCAGGTACAATATCTGAAAGTTTTTGACAAAGCTGAATATGAAGTCCCTTGGCATCAATTATCTTTTTAGAAGTCTCACCCATGGATTGCAAAGCCAAATCTACCTCAGAAGCGAATTTTGGAGAAACACAATTTTGAGATTCCTGATTGATATATCTTAAATTATTAGAATTTTGCCAAGTAAAATTCTGTGGAGGATTTGCGATAAAATCAAGGGTCATAATAAACTCCTTGAAATCACTAAAACTCCAAGATATAAAAATTTGCTACAAAAACTACAGAACACAATTAAGCGTACGAGAAAGTAAGATTTTTTTCATGTCATAATTAATATTTTGCAGGAATAAATTTTTCATATTCCTCAATGCCTTTACGTTCTAAACAACATTCAATTATCTCACGTCCAAGCGGATTCAATTCTGGATCCAAGTATAGTTTTAATTCCTTTGCAAAGAATTCATACAAAATATCTGCGCCTTTATCGTATACATCATTTCCAATTTCTTGTTGAGTATTAACTTCAAGGAATTTTTCAGGAATAACGGTACCTTCAAACAACATACTTTTAATTGTATAACCAGCTAAAGCACATCTTGCAGGTTTCAATTTTTGTTTAGAAAAAGCAGCTTGACCACGTCTAGCCAAATATTCTCTACTAATCCACTGAGGCATAAACCCGACTTTCCATGCACCGACGTGTTGATTAGGGCTTAAAATATAACGAGTTTTTGGAGTTTTAACTATTTGTTCCAAAAGCAAATTAGCATGGTCGACCATACTACCCGTTGCAAACGGCCAATATGAACCAACACCTTCACTTGCGAGATCGCCATTATCAATGATACTAGGATTAGCATACCCTCTAGGAGCAACCAACCGCCATAACCAAGCAAGAGCTGGTGGCAATATATGCAACACCCCAAATATTCCATAAGATGGATTATCAGAAGTACAAGGAGGAGTTCTCAACCCAAAACTTCTGTAATCAATATCCACAGCCTCATTAATTATCCACTTAACATCTTTTCTAGGAATAATAACACGAGGATTAGGACAAGTTTTTCCAGGAGAATCTTCAACATGTTCCCAAACCAAGCATGTAGCATCTGGTTTTGCACAAAGATTAAAGAAAATAAGTGGTTTTTTAGGATGAATAGTCAAGCTCTCAATAGAAGCATCCGTTCCATAGTGTTGGATATTATCAACTCTTAAGAACCAACCTTCTTCAGCATCCATGACTGCTAATTTTCCACCTTCATGTTGGAAAGATGGGTGACAAAGTGCCATATCATCTGTTACTGGATATAGTTTACAAGATTGACCAAGAGATAAGTATGATTTCGCATCAGTAACGATATTTTTACCGATTCTCAAACGACCATCACTACTTCTGTGGGCATATTGAAGCATCTCACTCTTACCACTACCACTTGCACCTTCGTGAAGAAATACAATTTCATTATCATAAGGAGTTAATACTTTAACTGTTGAAGCATGTACTGTTAACCAGCCTTCTTTAACCCCAATAGAAAGTAAAATTCCATATACACCTTTTTTAGCACTTGGACCTGGATACATATTGTATGCAAAGACTTCGTGCAACCCTGAACAATTATTATGAACTACAACTTGTTTTCCATCAAAATGAGAATGTCTAAATGGCGGAGCCAAATATACAATAGCTTTCGGCTTAAAATCATCACTCAAATCATCTATATTAAAATATCCTTGAAGATCATACAAACTAGCTGCAAAAAATGCCGCTTTTGCAGGGGCTACAAGCAAAGCAGGATAACCATATTGATCTCCGCCAGCTTTAAAAGGAAGAACAATCAAATCTTGAGATTTTAACCAATCTAAAGTTTCTTGCCTTAAATTATCAAATTCATAGCCAAGTGCATCCTTAAACGTTTTTTTATCTGATTTATCAACATTATTAACCAACATACAATCAGGATCACGCCTTCTCATATACGCATCTTTATAATTTATAGCAATACCATTCTTAGCTCTTACAATATCAACTTCAGGAATATATCCTTTGCCTTTAACCTCAAAGCCAATTTCTACTTCTTTAGCATCTGCACTACCCATAGATAGGGTTATAAGTTCTTCTCTTGTTTTTGGGAAAATAATGTTTTCACATTCTGATAAACAAGTTTTTAACTCGTCTGGAATCTCCCAATTCTTCCAATTTTTGCTCATTTTTAACCTCTTAATTACAATACAATTGAACACCATACCAACAAGAAAATCCAGTCTATGTTAACAAAAATAAACTTCAAATAGCGAAATTATATACTAGAAAAAGGTGCATCCAAATAAATATGGTTTTCTATGCATATACAAATATAGCATTAAACATCTTTTTTATTAGGCAAAATATTCTCTTTAATAGACATTGCCACTTTATGGAAAAATCCCTTTACACCTTTTTTAGCAAAAATCTGGTCCTTCCCTCCCTGTTCAAGAAGTAAGGTCATTGGAACGGTATTAGTAACCTCCTCAGGACCATTATATTGAATTGAACCTACATCCACATGAGAATCTGTCTTTTCCCACATTTTTCTATACTGCGAAAACTTTTTAAACACTGGACCATTTAAGTCAACAAGAGCTTTTTGAATAACAGGTTTTGATTTGCCATTTCTAAGCTCCATATTAAGCATTGAAGTAATAGGAACACCAATCGGTTGCCACTCGTCTGTCGGTTTGGCTAAATTTTTAACCCCTGCCATATAACCAGTTTTACCAACATTTAATAATGCGGCAGCAGAATGACCTATATTATAACAATAATTAGCATCAAAATTAGATGGGAATGCACATCTACCTTCATAACCGAAGAAATGTGGTTGTGGTGTAAACTTACCATTGTATTCACCCTTTTGCTTCATTTCAGATAATCGTTGTTTTACGAGTTCAGCTAAAAATTCTTCCGTATTTATTTGTGATACAGGAAGATTTCCATGAGGGTCTCTATCTTGCAATAATTGATTTTGAATTTGATCTGGTAAATTTTTAAATGTACTAAGTTGTTCTTTAGGTAATGACTTATGAATCAATGCCTTTTTCGCCTCAAGTGGTTCTTTATTAAAATCTTTTCCATTTTTAACCATGTCACTAACCACATTATCCATACCGTCAAGAAGTGACTTTGTTTCAGGAATAAATTCAATAACACCTTCAGGAATAATTACCGTACCATAATTTTTACCATCTTTAGCTCTCTCAGCAACCGGCTTCGCAATCATGTCAACAACATCATTTAATGACATTTTATTTTTTTCAATTTCTTCTGATATCAAGGTAACATTAGGATGCGTCTGAAGAGCAGTTTCAATGGCGACATGCGAGGCACTTCGTCCCATCAATTTAATAAAATGCCAATGTTTTTTTGCAGAATTGGCATCAGTCTGAATATTACTTATTAAGTTTGAATAAATTTTAGTAGCAGTATCAAACCCAAATGAGGTTTCTATATCTTTAGTTTTCAAGTCCCCATCAATTGTCTTAGGGCAACCAACAACTTTGACACCCTCATTTTTGAACCTTTCAGCTAACATAGCTGCATTTGTGTTGGAATCATCACCACCAATGATGACAATTGAATTAATCTTGTTTTTCTTGCAATTATCTAAAACCATTTTAAATTGATCATCAGTTTCAATTTTGGTTCTGCTTGAACCAAGCATATCAAAACCACCTGTATTTCTATACTTATCAATTATTTTATCATCAAGAGGTTTAAAAGCACCCTTAACTAACCCTTCCGGTCCATCGAGAACACCAACTAGACTGTTTTGTGGATTAATTTTTTGTAAAGCATCATATAAACCTGTTATAACGTTATGCCCACCTGATGCTTGCCCTCCTGATAATACTACAGCGACTCTTTGGACATTATTTTCTGTAGGATTTGATCTATTTACTTTCACAGGATGTAAAACACCAGCTATCTTTTGGGCTATATTCTTTTTTGAAAAGGTAACAATACCTTGGTGGTAAGTAGAAGGAAACAAACCAGAAATTTCTTTATGATCAGCAACAGAATCCAACCCTTTTCCTTCCATAACATTCAAATGTTTAATATCAGAAAAAGCTCTGGATAAGGAAGGTATATAGTAAATTCTTCGTCTAGCTTTTAAAACAGTCCCTGAATTTATAATAGAACCAAAATGAATCGGATTTAGATTTTTAGAATACTGAAAAGAATCTGTAACCTGATTATTTCTACACTTTATATAATTTTCGGCTCTATTACCGCTAAAAACTTTATTATTTACACCTCTGTTACCTAATGATGATAAATTTAACATTTCCATATAACACCTTCTGACATATACGCCAAAATATACTACACAATATAAACACCTACATATAATAATAATCCGACAAAAAAATTTATTACAGTAAATCTACTAAAAATTAACAAAACTAAACAAATATAAGGGTTAAAGGGGAAATGTTAAATAAAAAATTTTATGTAATTAACACACAATTATATAAAAAAATATTAAAAAGTATTGCGAAAATATATTCCCCTGAGAATCAATGTCAGTCTATGTTAAGAAAGTTTTTTAATATTTATTCATATTTCATTGAAATTTTAGAAAAATATGATAGACTACATTTTACAAAGATAGTTGAAAGGAGTTTGGAATGTCCCTTTCTGTGGCTTATTGCCCTGGTTCTGTGCCAAAAAATACTGTTAACTTTAAAAGTTACAAATCGTTTATATCAAAAGGTGAGTACTCCGAAGGTGGAGTATCATATGGAGTAAACAAAGCCCTTAATTCAATCAAAAGAAGACTTGGAAAAAATCCAGACTTGGATGTCCTTGTTGACCGAGATGGAAGGGTTGCATGGATTCAACTCGGATTTAGCAATTCACTAAAACAAAGAAACCATTTAGATGCTCTAGACTGTGATCACCGTTATGCATATGGAAATGCCGATAGCGATGGGAAAAATCTACTTCAGGAATTTAATAAAAAATATAAAGAATTCAAGAAAAAATACAAAAATCAGTTACTGGGCGTGCAGAAAAATTAACAATTTTTCTGCGTTCTTACGTTCATCATTATAAAAGTCCGTCATGGAGATACTCTGTGACCTATTTCAGTATTTCACAAGACTTGGCGAGATGAACTAGTGTGCTAATATAAATAAGAAAACTCAAAACACACAGGGAGAGCGAAATGAAAAAGATTTTTGTAATAACATACCAGCCGAAGGCTAAAAGCGATAAAGAGGCCTATTTCAATGAATTTATAACTGCATCAACCGATGCTGGCAACAACGTCCGAATTCTTAATATTAATGATATCGACGTAGATTATCTTAAATTTAATGATAACCTCCCAGAAGAAACATTATCAAAAGAATTGAAAGAAGCCCAAGATAACATTTTATGGGCAGACCAAATTGTTTTATCTTATTCTGTTTGGTGCATGAACATCCCTGCGAAATTAAAATCCTTTATTGAGAGAATCTTTCAAGGAGGAGTTCTTGCCAAATCAGGGAAAATGGGACCAGAACCAATATTAGAAAACAAAACTCTTGTCATAATACAGTCTTACGGAATGCCGTACTTGTTTATGAAATATATTTTTGGCGACTTACCTTTTAAATTTTTAAAAGTAGTTTTTGATAAATGGTGTGGGTTTAAAATCGTGAAACGAATAGATATAGACCTTATAGACAATATTAATGATAAACGACATCAAAAACTTATCAACGAAATCAGAAAATTCGCACTCCAAAATAAATAATTTAAGAATAATAAACCTTTTATTACGTAATAATGTCTATTTCCAATGTTTAAGAGGCAATTCGCAAAAAAAAGGTGCGTTCTTTTGATCGCACCGTACTAATTAACTTGCTTAAGCTCTTAAATAATACACGTAAAAAAAAAAATTTGCTAGATGTAAATTAAATTTTTTAGTTTTTTTATATATTTTTATACGTATTAAGTGATTTTTTACCCAAATAAATTTCAATATTGATGTTAAAATCAGCACATATAGCAATAAACGCCAAAATAAAAAAACATAAACAGAATATTTAATCAAAAAAATATACGTCAATTAGGTTATTTTGATATTAACGCATATTATTGGAGGATACAGAAAAACTCCAAAATTTCTAATTTTACCGCACGCTCTTGTATAAAATATTAATTTAAACTTGCACAAGTTAATTATTAACATAAATAAATATAAATTTTGTAACCTATTGACTAATTCGGGATTTTATTACTTAATATAGAAAAGAGATTTCGGCAAACCGAATCTTTTGATAATGAGAAATTAATAAGGTATAATATGAAATTACTTATGTTTATAGAAAATACTCAAAGCCAAAATTCAATGTGCATGACACAAATGTTAATGTGCCCTTGTATGCAAACAAGAGCCGGCGGTTTTTATTGGTTATAATACTATAAATATTATATTTTTTAGAACCGCCAAGCTTTATAAGACTGGCGGTTTTTTAGTAGAAATAACTAAGATGAAATAATTAAAACAAAATTAAGAAAAGGAGAAAAAAATGAGTAAATTAGACACAATCGCATTACACGGTGGACAAGAACCAGACTCTGCAACAAATGCAAGAGCACTACCTATTTATCAGACAGCAGCATACGTATTTAATAGCGCAGAACATGGTGCAAATTTGTTTGGATTAAGAGAAGCTGGCAATATCTATGGAAGAATCACGAATCCAACGACAGAAGTTTTAGAAAAACGTGTTGCTCTATTAGAAGGTGGTGTTGGAGCTCTTGCAACTGCATCAGGACAAGCAGCAATAACATATGCTGTTTTAAACATTGCAAAAGCAGGTGATGAAATTGTGTCACAAACAGCAATTTACGGCGGTACATATAATTTATTCGAACACACTCTTACAAAATTTGGAATAAAAACAATTTTCGTTGATTCAGACAACCCAGAAGATTTTGAATCAGCTATTACTGATAAAACTAAACTAATCTATGCAGAAACTCTTGGGAATCCGAAATTAAATGTGTTGGATATAGAAGGTTTGGCAAATGTAGCTCATAGAAACAATATTCCCCTTATCGTTGACAATACAGTACCAACACCATATTTATTAAGACCATTTGAATGGGGAGCAGATGTAGTTGTTCACTCTGCAACAAAATTCTTAGGCGGACATGGCACTACAATAGCTGGAATTATAGTAGATTCAGGAAACTTTGATTGGGCGGCGTCAGGTAAATTTCCTGATTTTACAGAACCAGATCCAAGTTATCATGGGCTTAACTATACAGAATCATTTGGGAACCAAGCATTTATAGCAAAGGCAAGAGTTCAACTACTTAGAGATATCGGTGCAACTCTCAGCCCATTCAACGCATTCCAAATAATACAAGGAATAGAGACTCTTCACCTAAGACTTCAAAGACATACTGAAAATGCACAAAAAGTTGCAGAGTACCTTGAAAATAACGAAAGCGTAAGCTGGGTAAATTATCCTGGTTTAAAAAGTCATAAAGATTATGAACTTGGACAAAAATATTTACCAAAAGGACAAGGAGCAATTATTGGCTTTGGTATCAAGGGCGGTAAAGAATCGGCAATGAAATTTATTGATAGCTTGAAATTATTCTCTGATCTTGCAAATATCGGAGATGCTAAATCACTTGTTATCCACCCTGCAACAACAACACACCAACAGTTATCACCTAAAGAACAAATTTCATCAGGTGTTACAGAAGACTTTATAAGACTAAGCGTTGGAATAGAAGATATTGATGATATTATCGAAGATATAAGCCAAGCATTAACAGCATCCGTAAAAGAACTTGCGAATGTATAAAAATTAAGTTACACAAGCAATACAAACGAAAAAACGGGATAGCTTTCAAATGAAAGCTATCCCGTTTTTATTAGGAATATTACAAATTGTTGCAATTTTTAATATAAAGGGCAATTCTTATTTTGATACATCTTAAGTAAAACATCGGAGGTCACTATGAATATTCTCTCTTGTAATTTCTCAAACAACTCAACCCCAATAAACAACAAAGTTCAACAAAATATATTTACCAGCTCGATTAAAGACTTAAACACTTTGAGGTCTGACACCTTCACTTTTAGAGGTTCCATTCCCATCACGGAATCTACAAATCCAAAATCTTTGAATTTAAAAAGTACATCCCCTACAGAAGACATCGTTGGGACAATAAACGCAGAAAACAATAAAGTAGCACCTGCCGTAGAAAAAGAAAACAAAAAAATAGCAGAAGCGGTTGATATGATAACCGAAAGTTTTGAAAATGGTGGAAAACTTTACTATTTTGGAGCGGGAACTTCTGGAAGATTAGGAGTTTTGGATGCTTCAGAATGTCCTCCGACATATTCTGTACCTAAAGACATGGTGAATGGTGTTATTGCTGGTGGAGATACTGCCATTCAGAATGCTGTTGAAGGAGCCGAAGACAATTTTGAAGCAGGTAAAAAAGATGCCGAAAGATTGAAAGAAAACGACACCGCCGTTGTAGTTTCAGCAAGTGGGAACCCTCAATATTTAATGGGCGTTATTGAAACAGCTAGAGAAAAAGGAGTAAAATTAGTTGGAATTACCTGCAACCCTGAAGCTAAAATAACAGATAAAGTTGATACATGCATTTGTCCTGTTGTAGGCCCTGAAATAGTTGCAGGCTCTAGTAGAATGAAAGCTGGAACAGCACAAAAACTTGTATTAAATACATTAACAACAGCATCAATGATAAAAATGGGGAAATTTTACAAAGGTAAAATGATAGGCGTTAGCACAACAAACGAAAAATTACATAATAGAGCCGTTAGGATGACATCTGAACTTACAGGCGCACCCGAATCACAAGCAAAAGAAATTCTTGAAGCAAATGGATGGCAAGTTCCAGTTGCTTGTCTTATTCTAAATCACGGACTTACTCCAGAGGACGCAAACAAAGCTTTACAAGAACACAAAGGAAATCTTGAAAAAACCATTAATGACTTAGAAGGCAACAGCAACGAATAACTTAGAGCATGCGAGAAAATTAGAAATTTTGGAGTTTTTACGCATCCTCTTGCTATATAATAGACCTGAAATATTTACAATTTTCGACTAAATCATCGCTATGCCTGAATAACCCCCCACCCATTAAGAATGTGACATCATTCCCATATACATCTTTCATTTCAGGGATCTTATCCAAACTCATTCCGCCACCCGGACAAGGGAATATAGATTTAATATGTCCCATTTTGACCTTTGTGCTTTCTGCAATATTTATACACTCTTGTTTGGTGAAAGAGAATCTACCACCAAAATTCGGATAAATAACTCCATCAGCGCCTGCCAATCTTGAAATTTGCCCTAATAAACAATAATGAGAAAATCCACTTTCTGAACAAGTTAAATAACTTCCTTGAAAAGCAGGATGACTGAATAAAGGTACATTTACATTCTTATCATCAGCAAGCTTTTTAATAGCATCCAAACCAGTAAGCGCAGGAGCCAACATAAGACCTTTTGCGCCAAGTTTTAATGCTAATTCTGCCCTACCGATAGTTTCATCATAGGATGCAGTTATATTTGGAACATAGATTGATTTTTGACCCGTTTCACTATTGGCTCTCTCAACCCCTTCAACGCAATACTTAACTCTCTCATCAAACGGTGCAAAAACCTGATTGGTCAAACCGTGATCATCTTTTATAATATCAATCCCACCCAAAGCAAACTTATATGCAAGTTCACCAAGCTCTTTAGGAGTAAACCCCATCGGTTTTAAGGCGGCAAAAAGAAGAGGTCTATCATATACGCCTAAAAATTCTCTTATGCCATTTATACCGAATTTAGGACCGTTAAAATGTTTCAATAAAGATTCAGGCAAGTTTATTTTTTGAACTTTGATTCCTGGTTTTATACTTATATTTCCAAACAATACATTCAAAAGCTGAGTAAATTCAAACGCAGTTATTTCAATAGCAAAAGATATTGTAGCTAAATAACCATCCTCAACCTTTTTAAATGATTCTATGCGACCGATTATATGTTCAAGAATCAATGATTTTGCAACCAAATCTTTTGGAAACTCAATACTCTGTTCAACACAAATGTCTTCGGCTTTAGCTAAAGCCTCTTTTTCGTCGCCTTTAAGTAAATACTCGACAGTAAAACGCTCTCCAGAAATCATAATGCCTCCGCCTTTGATAAACTGTGGACAGGAGTTATATGGACATCAGCTAAATCAGTTTCTTTAATTCCTAACATCTTACCTGTTAAAATTTCGACTTCTTCTATTAGCTTCATAGCATCTATTTTATAAACTTTCATAAGATAAGGACGACTTCCGCCGTGAGCAAAAGTGTCTTGCAAACCTATTTTTACAACTTTTTTAGGAACTCCATATTCTGCAACTGCTTCAGAAATAATTGTTCCAAGACCTCCAATTGTAGAATGGTTTTCTATTGTAATAACTCCATATTTAGATTTTTTAATATCTTCTATTACCGCTTTGGCATTAAAGGGTTTTAGAGTAGAAATATGGTAGTGACAAACAGAAATCCCGTGTTTTTTAATTTCTGTAATAGCTCTCATTGCTTCTTCTGTACAAATACCAGTAGAAAATATAACAACATCAGAACCTTCCGAAAGGAGTCTTGGTTTGTTAAACTGCATAGGTTCATTCTTATCAAACAAACGAGGAATTTCGCCTCTTAATATTCTTATATAAACAGGTCCATTAATAGCATATGCAACGTCCAAGACTGATTCTACGTCCGTTGCGTCACCGCATTCCAGAATAGTCATATTAGGGAGGGAGCGCATAACTGATATGTCTTCTATTGCCTGGTGAGTTGCGCCACCAGGAGTTGTAATCCCTGGAAGAAAACCAAACATTTTCACAGGTAAATTAGGATAAGCAATAGACATTGCAATTTGGTCATACGCGCGTCTATAAATAAACACAGCAAAAGTATGAATAAGTGGAATTAACCCTTCTCTAGCCATTCCTCCAGCAAAACTAAGCATATTTTGTTCTGCTATCCCCATAGATAAAAATCTTTCTGGATAAGTCTCTCTGAATAAATCTGCCTCACAAGAACTCGTAAGGTCAGCAGATAGAACATAGACTTCTTCTTTGTCTTTTGCCCATTCTACAAGGTTTTTAGTATGAATTTTTGATAATATTTCCATAAAATTTTTCTTATTCCTAACTGAATATTTCTAAAGCTTTTATATAATTTTCACGTTCTTCTTCTGATACGAACCTAACATAATGGAACTTAGGAGCCCGTTTTTTAAGGATATCTAATCCTTGGAAAGGTTTTGTATTTGCAATAATCACAAGAGGTTGGTCTTCAGATTCAAAACTTGCTGCATTTAGGATTGCGTTGATATCATTACCATCTACCAAGAATACTTTTGCGCCGAATGCATTTAAGCGTTTTTCAAAAGGATCCATTTTCATAACTGAGGTTACAGGTCCATCACATTGACAACCATTAGCATCAATAATTATTTTTAGGTTATTAAGCTTGTGATAAGATGCGGCTTGGATAGCTTCCCAGTTTTGACCTGACTGCCATTCACCGTCTGACATAAATACCCAAACGTTGCCTGTTTCTTTTTTTAATTTCCGAGCCATAGCAATACCAGCGGCTTGGCTAAGACCTTGACCTAATGAGCCTGTCATAACTTCCATCCCTGGAGAATGTTCAGCCCCAATCATTTCTACAGTGCTACCATCTTTGTTAAAATCAAGCATTCCATCTGGATGCATCCTCCCAACTTCAACAAGCGCGGCATATAGAACAAGGGCATACTGAGCGGGGGATAGAATAAACCTATCTGTTGAGGAATTTTTCTCTCCGTTAAAAAGATTGCCTGATTTATTCGGATTATTCTGACTTGGCACACCTCCAAAAACTCCTGGAATAATTGGGTTTGAGACTTTTCCAATATTCATTATTTGTAAATAAAGTGATGCAAAAATTTCAGCGGAGGAGCAAGCTTGGCTCAAGTAACCGCCACGATTGTCTATAACATGTTGAAGTACACGTTTTCTTATTCCATCCGCAGTTGTTTTTATATACTCTAATAAATTTGTATTTCTCACTTTTTATAAACCCATTTTTAATATATTTAGTAATCCAATAATGTTATATATTTTACGGTAAGCCGAAAGATTTAGCAACAGGAGAATCGAGTTAGGAAAGAGTTCAAACCGAAATTTCATACAGTTAAACGATTAAACCCCTATTTTAAAGGACTAGAATATACATGTTTAGAAATAATGTTCTAAAGGCAATAAAAAAATAAAGAAAGGTGGACTAAAATGTCAATAAATACAATAAATTCAGCAATGAGTAGCAGCGTTTTATCTCAATTAAAATCAGCTACAGCAACTGACACAAAAAGCACAACTGAAATAGAAAGTGATCTAAAGTCATCAACCCAAACTTACACAGCACAACAACTTGTAAGCAAATATGGTGTTTCATTATCTGATGCACAAAAGATTTTAGATGATCTTAAAACATCTTCATCATCAGATACATCGAAGACATCTAATCCTCTAAAAGCAGCTACAGCAAACAAAACATCTGATACAGATGATAAAACATCAGATACAAGTTCTGCAATTGCAAGTGTTTCAGATACTGCAACAGAAGAAGCAGGATTTACAGCTTCAGACGCTTCAACTGTTTCATATATCGTATAGTTAATTCTCTAAAATTAACTATATTCATATAATAAATACTTACTTATAGGTAATTTCAAAATAAATAATTGAAATTACCTTTTTATTGTTTCTTTAATGATTACTGTTCAGGATAATGCTAGACTTGATAGAAGCGTTTAAGAACACAAGTAATATAATCAAAAAACATCCGAGACATAAAATAAAAATATGAATCATAAATGTATTTATTTTAGCAAATCATTCAAAATATGATTTTTCAGATCTTCACATTTTACTCTATTTTTATATAATTGATGAAGAGCCGAATTTGGATATAAATTCTCTTGATGATAAATCCCTAATTCAGCAATTTTATTTATTTTTTTGATAAACGCTTGCCCCTCAACAAATTCTTCAAATTCGTTTTCATCATACCCATTTAAGATTAATTTAGAAATTGTTTGAAAGACCATATGTAACAAAAATCTATTTCCATGAATGTAAAACATTTTTGCTCTAGGTTCTAAATCCTTATTAGTTCTTCTATTTCTCTTTGGTGAGATTTCTTTATCTAGTAGATACATCACTTTTACGACTCTTTTTACTTGTAAGTATGTTGTTGATTCATTAAATAAGTCAATGTACGGCTTTTTGTTAATATCTTCAAATAATTTACCAACTTGCCCTTTTGCAATATTTGCTAATGCAATATCGTTATTTTGGCAAGCCAAGGAAATTGCAGCATCCTCAAGATCAAAGTTATTTTCGTTTTTTTGGATATTTTCATAATTTTTGATATAATAATTTATTCCCTCAAGAGAAAGCTCCTTTTGCAATTTTATTTGTATTTTATCTTTAGATGCGAAGTCTTTATTACTAACTTTGTTCTGCGTGTTCGTTGCATTAGTAACCAAATCTCCAAAATTTTCTGGGGCGGTATCTAAAGATACGAGTTTGACCATAACTTTAACATTTTTAAGTTTTTCAGGGTCAATTTTAAATGCTTCACCAATGCAACCAACTGTTTGAGCCCCATTTACAACACTAATATCCTCACATATAAACCCATTATGGTCTCTATTAGGTGGTATTCTTTTGTATTTAATACTTTTACAAGTAATTGTTATGCCATTATTTAAATAGAAAAAATCATCTGAGTTGTTTAACAACGTCATTACTATTTTTTGATTAATTACTGTATCACCCTTGAACCCTCTAATGTTTTTTGAAGACAGTTTTTCTTTGTGTTCTAACCACCAGTTTGCAATATCTATAGCATAAACTTGTCCGTAATATGTCTGATATGGCTGTTCTATCAACCCCCAATTAGTAAGGTCTATATCTATATTTATAGGTCGACCTTCGTATTTTATTGCTTGGTGGGCATCTGATAATCTAAAGTTGCATATTTCAAAATAGTCACCATCTTTATTCATTTCAGTTACAAAATCATTAATAAGATCAATCGTTTCTTTTGACAAATTGTTACTTGTGCAAGCCATAATACACTTAAATTTTATATTAAAATTATCTGTTGCACCTATTATTGAATCTTCCTTATTCTTGATTTTTTCATTAAATCGATCTTTTTTTTCTTCAAAATCAAGTATATCTTTAATTCCACTTATAAATGTTAAAGTTTCACCAGTTGAAAAACTTCCTGAAGCATCATTTTTCCATTTTGATTGAACTAACCATAAAGTATTTTCTTCTTTTTGGTAAAATAAAGCGTCAATTCCATTATCTTTAAAATCATCAGTTATACAATCAGAAATACTGTCTGCATCTACTTCAGATAAAGTTTTTAAAGCAAAAAATGCAAACGCTCTAGTATAAAAGCTTTGCTCTTCTTGCCCCTTGATTGCATCGGATACATCAATATAACTATCAAGTTCCTTTTTTAAATATTTTTTAAGTTGTATTAATTGAATACTGTGCATTATAATTAATCTCCTTTAAATTATCCTTTCTAATATCCCTTTTTCTAACATAGCAAGAGATATTACATAGTCATTATAATCAAATGTATCTCTCAACGAATGATGTGCTGATTTCCACCCAAAACCATCCGTAACCCATACAAATTTATATTTATCCTTTAATGAGTTTTGAACGGTGCGATATGCCTTTGCTGTTTCTGAAGGCTTTGAACCTCCATCATTATAAAAATTAACTTCAAATAAAACAATTTCAGAATCAGTTTTTATAACAAAATCATACCTTTTAGATGATTTATCAACTGGAACATTTTCTCCAAACTCTTGTTTGATTTTTAAGGCATTAGCTTCTTTTAAATACAGATATCCTTTTTTAACACATGCATCCTTTATAAAAACCTCAACAATATCTTCCATAGAATGTCCACTACGATTTTTACGACCATTACTATCTAAACCTGCCTCTACACCGATAACATAATCAACAAGAGATTTAATTTTGTTAGAAACAATCAAATCCTTCAATCCTGATTCTTTTACAAAATATAAATATTTTTCAATATCAGTATCCGTTGGATTTTTTATCTTAAAATCATAATCTTCATATTTCAGTTGTTTGTTTTCAAAATCAACTAAAATTTTAAACTTTTTATCTCTACAAACAACAAGTGATGGAAGAATTCTTATTATCTGAGGTTGTTCTGATAATAATCTTGTAAATTCTTCGTCAAAATTTTCCTTTCCAATTAGATAATTTAAAAGATTTAAACAAATTTCTATATTCCTTACATTACCAAAAACCTTTTCCCAATTTACAAAATAAGACCACAAAGTATTAGAGGGTTTTAAGTTTTGAAGAAAATAGATAAAAACATCATCCTCATTTTTACAATCAAATAACTCATTATAAATTGGTAAATATTTCATACTAATAAAACCTCCAGTTTTTTAATTCATTCACTAGCAAATCTGTGTATAAATACTCATTTTATTTCGCTCATTCATCATAATTTCTCACTAAAACTTCTGTGATTTTACCCCTACCAGATGAATTTGCATTAATTTGCCTTGAGGCAAAAACTTTTTTGATTGTATAATTAGAATATAACTCATTTATCTCTGGAGTGTCTGAATTTGAAAGCAAGAAATTAACGTCCCTTTCATTCAACTCATCACAAACATCTCTTAACGTAAATTGCATATCAATATCAAAGCCCTCTTTAGTATAAGAAGTAAAACTTGATGTTTCATTCAGTGGGGCATAAGGCGGATCAAAATAAACAAAATCACCTTTTTCTACTTCATCTAAAATAGCAGTAAAACTTTTACACTCAATCTGAGTATTTTTCAATAATTCAGAACAATTATACAAATTGTTTTCATCAATTATTCTTGGGTTAGAGTAATTACCATAAGGAACATTAAATTGTCCTTGCGAATTAACTCTATATAGACCATTAAAACAAGTTCTATTTAAATATATAAATCTACTTGCTTTTTGAACCTCAGACCACTTTTTATAAGCAGGCTTTCTATCTACTTCTCGTATTTTTAGAAAATATTTTTTGCTAACTTGATGTTTTTTTAAATCTTCAATCAACAAATCAACATCATACTTAATTACAGAATAAAGATTTATTAATTCCGCATTTAAATCTGAAATATAGCCATTTTCTGGCTGCTTTTCGAAAAATAACGCCCCACCACCAATAAAAGGCTCAAAATAACGGTTATACGCTTTAGGCATACTTTTTGTCAATTCAAAAATTAACTGTCTTTTACCACCAGCCCATTTAATTATAGGATATGTTGACGCTAACTCATTTTCTAAAACTACTGCCATGCCAGTTCTTTTTTCTCTCTTTTAAATTCAGGCAAGTCCTCAAACCTCTTTATAGACAGGTCCAAATACTCTTGCTCTGTATCAATCCCTACAAATTTTCTGCCTAACCTTAATGCCATTATACCAGTAGTAGAACTGCCTGTAAATGGATCGAGAACTAAATCTCCTTTATTTGTGCTAGCAAGGATTATGCGCTTTAACAATTCTTGAGGTTTTTGCGTAGGATGTTTCCCAAATTTCTTTTCATAAGACTTTAAGGCTCCAATTGCCCAAACAGACCGCATTTGTTTCTGAGGTTTTTTAATAAAATCATCACCCCACTCACCATCTTTCATTGATTCGTAGTTAAAAGTATGTTTTGCTTTTTTGTCCTTAATTGCCCACAAAAGAGTTTCATGACTTGCAGTAAAATATCTGCAACTTAAATTTGGAGAAGCATTAGGCTTAAACCAAATTATATCATTTAAAATCTTATAGTCAGATTTTTGCAGAGCAAAACCGCAAGAATATATTGAATGATACGTGCCACTAATCCAAATAGTTCCATTTGGTTTTAAAACTCGCCTACACGCATTTATCCAGTCTAAATGGAACTGGAAATCTTCATCTATACCTTTGCTTTCATCCCACTTACCCTTATTAACAGAAACAGCTTTGCCAGCATGACATGTAAAACCACCATTTGAAAGTTTATAAGGAGGATCGGCAAAAACCATATCAAAAGTATTCTCAGGCATTTCCTCTAATACTTCTAAACAATTTCCCAATATTAACCGTGAATTATTTTTTTCATAGTATTTCTGCATACTATAAGTATAAATCAGACATTAGTAATTAAATAAAACTACATAAAATTATATGAAAAATCTTTACGTTACTACAAGATATCAATTTTAATCAAAACATCCGTCACAGGGGGTGGAGCAGAATTTGCATTTGCCATCTTCTAAGTTGTAACTTGAAACTGTATAACCGGAACGTCTAATAATTGCCTTTTTACAGTTTTTGCAATACGTTGTAGAAGTTTTATCCTCTTTTATATTCCCTGTATAAACATAATCCAGCCCCATATCAGTAGCAATCTTGTATGCCTTAAAAACCGTTTCAACAGAAGTAGGTTTTCTATTCAAAAATTTATAACTAGGGAAAAACGCACTAAAATGCAATGGAATATCAAACCCTAAATTATTAATAATCCAATTACACTCCCTCTCAATCATATCAACATCATCATTTTCGCCCTCGATTAGCAAAGTAGTAATCTCAAGCCAACAATCAGTTTCATCCTTAACATATTTTATTGTATCCAATACAGGTCCAAGTTTTGCAAGACAATTCTTTCTATAAAACCTTTCACTAAAACCCTTCAAATCAATATTCACTGCATCCATATATTCAAAAAACTCTTTCCTCGGCTCAGGATTAATAAACCCAGAAGTCACCGCAACAGTTTTTATACCGCTTTCTCTACACAATTTTGCAGTATCCACCGCATATTCAAGAAATACAATCGGATCATTATAGGTAAACGCGACACTCTCACAATTATATTCAAGTGCAATCTTCACAATCTCCTCAGGTGATGATTTATTAAGTAGTTCATAATTAGGATTAACCTTTGTAATATTCCAATTTTGACAAAATTGGCAACCCATATTACAACCCATCGTACCAAATGACAAAATTCCACTTCCAGGATAAAAATGATACAAAGGTTTCTTTTCTATAGGATCAACAGAAAGTCCCGTATTGTATCCATATGTTTCTAAAACAATATTCCCTTGAACATTTTTCCTAACCTTACAAAACCCCGCCTGACCCTCTTTTAGTTTACAATTTCTAGGACACACGGTACATTGAATTTTATCTCCAGTAAGAGTATTTTGATATTTCATAAAGTGTATTATAATTCTTCTATGAATAAAATTAAACCACCAAGTGTCGCAGGGACTTTTTACTCTGCTAATATAGATGTCCTAATGCGTCAGATACGCGAATTTAAGACAAATTCCAAAAACAAATATGAATATAACTCACGCGCAACAATAGTTCCTCACGCAGGGTTAATATATTCTGGGCAACTTGGCTATGACGGAATCAACTCACTAGACCCAAACTTAAAAACATTGTTTATCTTTGCGCCAGCCCATAGAGTTGGTTTTAATGGATTATCCTTAAGCGATTATGAATACTGGGAAACACCCCTAGGTCAAGTAAAAATAAACCAAGATATAAACAAAGAACTAGAAGAAAAATTTGAACTCAATTTTTTTGATAAAGCGTTTGAAGAAGAACACTCAATCGAAATTCAACTACCATTAATCCAAAATATTTATGAAAATATAGAGATAGTACCTATCCTAGTTGGAAATGCTGACATTGAAAAAATCGCAGAAATCATTGAGCACTACTGGGAAGATGAATCAATAGGATTCATTATTTCATCAGACTTAAGCCACTTTCTAAAAGATTCTGACGCAGTAAAACTAGACAACATAACTGCAGATATGATTGAAACAATCAACATCAATGGATTTAAGCAACAACAAGCCTGTGGAGCATTCGGAATTTGTGCACTTCTAAGTTTTGCACGCAAAAAAAATTATTCACTAATAAGAGTAGGCTTAATAAATTCTTCAAACACAACAGGAGACACCTCAAGCGTTGTAGGGTATGGAAGCTGGTTTTTGTACGAAGGGGAAACAATTCAATTCCTTAAAAAATACTACTCCGAACAAATTATTGAAATTTGTAAAAAGTCCATCTGGGGAAACCTAAATGACATAATGGTCGTTCCAGACGAAATGCCTGCGGTATTTAGCCAAAAAGGTGCGTGTTTTGTAACTTTAGAAAAACAAGAAAATCTTAGAGGATGTATAGGTTCAATAATTGCCCACAGAAAATTAATAGATGACCTAATCCAAAATGCACAAAATGCGGCATTCAACGACCCACGATTTAAACCACTAAAACAAGAGGAGCTCGATGATTTATCAATCGCAATATCTCTTCTTTCTACGCCTGAAAGAATGACATTTAAAGATGAAGAAGACCTACTTGATCAGATAGTTCCATATACCGACGGAATAATAATAAAAGACGGCTACCAACAAGCTGTTTACCTGCCATCAGTCTGGGATCAACTCCCTGATAAAACAGATTTTCTAACATCATTAAAAATTAAAGCAGGTATGTCGCCAGACTATTTTTCAAAAACATTTGAAGCATACAAATACCACAGCGAATATATCAAATAATAAGCTATTTCTTAGCTATTCTATTTATGGTAAAAAGACTTGAATACCAATGATCTATTTGGTTTATTGTTTTGAATTACTGGAGCCTTAACTTGGTTATTAATAGCCAACGCTTTTTTCTTCTTATCTTTTCTATTTGTAAAAATAATATTCAACATAGGAAGTACAACACCCAACATCGCTGTTTTATAAGCAAGCCCTGCCGCTTGATGTAGATTTACTTTCCAAATATTTGCCTTCGCGAATTTTTCACCGTGAGCTAAAATTTCTTTATGGCTCTTCAATGACAAATCATTAAACCAATGTTTTACGCCCTTACCTTCTTTATCAACATTAAATAGATTGCTTTTCTTTCTATCTATAATATTAGCGACACCCTTAGAAGCAAAACCACCAAGTACAAGCCAGTTCAAGAACCCAAAGTAGTCTCTAAACGAACTTTCTCTCAATTCATCTTCATTATCAGATGCCAAGAATCTACCCATTAGAGTCGCAGTATAAACAGTTTTAATAGCATTACCGCTTGTAACAGGACCAGCAAACTCAAGCTTCTTAATGAATTGTTTAGGAGATGATATTCTCATAACTCCAAGAGCTAAAGCCGCTATTCCGACTGTTGCGATACCCTTTTCAATATTAAATTTAAGACTATTATCTTTCTTAGTTTCTTTTTTCTTTACGCTATCTTGATAATTAACATCACCAACAAATCCTTTAACACCTGTTCTTTTTTCAGTAATTTTTCTATTAATATATTGGTTAGTCAAACCAAGAACAGATGCAACTCCAAGAGCCCCGAGCGTTTTGACCTTATTAATTTTTACAAGTTTATTTAATGCTTTTTCGACATTTATATCTTTATTATTAAATACGTGCCTTCCGACATCAAATACATCTCTCAAAAGGTTTGGAACAGAAGTAGCGTATTTAGTTTTAGATAAAGTATGAGCAACATCAATTGAACGATTAACTTTTATAGCATTTGTAATTCTTGATTCTAAAATGTCTTTAATGTGTTTGGCATCAGATTTATCAATAGATTTATCCTCTATCAATTCAACCATTGTATTAATGATAGATTTTTCAGATTTTAACTTATTATGGATACCTTCAAACTTTTTAGAATTCCATTTAATTTTATCCCATTTTTTCTCATCAACCCACTCTATATTATTCCAATCAATCTTATCCCAAGTAGCATTATGACTACCATCTTTACCTGAGATATTTTTAAACATACCTGATACAAATTTTTCTGTGCTGTTTTCACTATCAGCCCAGACATTTTTCATAACATTTATACCGTCATTTGTCACCCAACTATTAGGATTAATCTTCGTTTCAGAATCAATAGTTTTGTTAGCAACATAAGCTATACCTTTTGCTAAAGCCCCCGCAGAAAGACAAACAATCCCCGTCCCTGTTAATTCTCTAAAGAACGTTTCAGCACCTGCATATTTATTTCTTTTTTTAGTATCAATATATGTTCTAGGAATAACCATAGAACCCAAGTCAGTCAATGTTGCATCTGCCATAGGATTTGTATCTAAAAACGCTAACGACGTTGTTATAACACCATCCATTGGTCCTTTAAATTTTATATTTTGGTTTTGTTTTTGGGGAATCGTACTAACTATCACGACTATGTTATCCTTTCAAAATTTCATATACTAAAAAATCCCTATATTAAACGGGATTCTTAAAAAGTATGAGAAATTTAAATATTAAATTTTAAACAACCATAACCTTTACACCCGTTTTAAACTAGTGCAGCAGCAACAACATGATTGTGACATTGATAAATTTCTATTCATATTTTTATTAAAACACGTAAAAAAATTATTTGCTATTGCATATTAACAATTGTTAAGGATAATTACAAGGATAGTAAGATGTTTAGGTATACCATAACTTTTTATGTATAGCATAATAGTAGCAACTATAATTTTGCAAATACATTATCACATTCACAATCCAGAGTAGAAGACGCAGAAAGAGCGTTAGCCTTTTTTATCATCTTATATTCTTTAGGTTTTATTTGAGAAAGCACCACAGCAGAAATCATAAGAACACAGCCTACAATTTCTCGGGGAGCCATTGTTTCAGATAATATCAGCATTCCACCAATAACCGCAAAAACTGATTCTGTACACAAAATCAAGGACGCAATAATAGGACTCGTGTACCGCTGTCCAAAAATCTGTAAAGTATAAGCTACACCACAAGTTAATATACCAGCGTACAAGATTGGGGCGTGGCATGCAATAATTCCATTAATAGTTGGGTTTTCAAACAACAACATTAAAGGTATAGAAAGTGCTCCAACAACAATAAATTGGATACAAGATGCTTTAACAGCATCAACTTTCTGTGAAAAATGATTAACTACAAGTATATGTATCCCATAGAAAAATGTACTAATCAGTATTAATAAATCATAAAAGCTAAACCCACTGATAGCACCTTTGAAACAAAGTAAATATAATCCAACAACGGCAACACAAACGCTTATTTTAACATTTTTTTCTAACTTTTGACCAAAAAACATCGAAATTAAAGGTACATAAATTATATAAAGTGCAGAGATAAATCCTGCCCTTCCTGCATCTACGAATTTCATACTATACTGTTGAATTGATATTGCTATAAATAAAACAAACCCACAACACAGCCCAGCTTTTAATAACATTCTATGCTGTTCATGTTTTATTTGTCTTGTCCGAGAGTCTTTTCTGAAAAGCTTTACCAAAAATATAACAGGTATCAAACTCAACCCACCGAGAAAACTTCTTACAGTATTAAATGTGAAAGGTCCAATATAATCCATGCCTGCTCTTTGGGCAACAAAAGATAGCCCCCAAATCAGCGCTGTTAGAAATAAAGCAATATTAGCAAATGCATGTTTTTTCAAAAAAATTCCCATTCACTAATATTATTACACACAAAACCAGTCACAACCATGAAAATACGTGGGAAATTCTCAATTTTCTCACACCTCTTTACTATTTTTTTTCTTTTTCCTTTAAAATAGTTGTGAAATTATCTAAACGTTGCAATAAACTCTCATTTTTAGCAGCAGCATTCGCCCCACTATGTCTTATCGCTGCTGCAATAGTTTCCGGGAGATTTAAACCACGGTTTTTTTCTAAATTTTTATGATATGAATTTTCAAATTTTGAAGGCAATCTCAAAGCCCAATTACCTTTCTCAGTACCTGGAACATTATATGTCTTAGATATCCCAAAGAAATCAGTAAAAAATACTTGAACAGTTTTTGCAGGACTTGTAAATAATTCAATAAATTTTGCAGTTCTAAATTTATCTTTACTAGACATCAACTCGGTTTTTGCGACTTTAATATTTGTTCCTGGAGGAGTTGTATCCTCAGCTAAACCTCTAGAGAGAATATTCAAAGATTTTTGTTTTGGTTTTGTAAACATTTGATTTGTATTTTCAATAAGTGATTGGAAATCATGTGACCCAATCATAATAATATTATTTTGAGGAACATTTTTCCCCCTATAAGCACAATTTTTAGAACCATTTGAAAGTTGTGTTACAGCCATCCCTCTAAGATTTAACTCTTTCATAACATCTTTTACAGATTGAAGTTCTGAACCTAGATCTTCACAAATTATTGCATTAGAATCCAGTCCTGCCTTTTGTGCCGCAGGAATTACAATTTTTTCGATAATACTTGCGTACTCTTTTGTAGTATGTTTTGCATAATGTTTTAATTCAGGATTATTTGGGGCTGAATAAAGTCTACCAGCAGATTTAGCCGTAGGAGTAGTTTTGTATACAAAAGGATCAATTAACCCTATAATATGATCGATTCTTACTCCACCTTTATTTTCTCTAAACATTGACTCATATTTATCAAAAAGCAATTTACCACCCTTACCAAGAGAACCATCTTTCTTAAAAATAGTTTTTGGATCAATAATGACAAATCCCCACGCCTGACCCGTTTTAGAAAAGAAATCCGGAGGACAACCAAGATGCCAATCTTTCATAAATATATCCTGATGAGCCCAAGTATCAACAATAGGGAATGCCACAGGAGAATCAGCAATAGTCTTTATACCATATTTTGCATTTTTTATAGCTGTCTCTTCCCTAGATTTAGATAAAAGCATTTGGGAGAATAGAAATTCATCAATTTTATCTGCATTTTGAGTTTTTAAATCTTTCAATCTAGCGGTCGCTACAGTTTTATTCTCAACTGTTGGATTATAAAGAGTTCTATCTACTGAATCATTCCAATTCGTCCAATAAATATCGCCATGTTTCTCTGATAAAATGTTATATATAGCTGTTTTTTCAAGCTTTTTACCTTTTTCTTTTTTGAAATCTAAAAACTCAGCACTCATTTGTTTGATAGCAACTGATTCTTTTTTAGACAATGAATTTATATTAGAAGATTTTTCTTTAAAAGTATTATATGCCTCATGTAAAGCCTCATTATATTTTGGAATAACATAAGAATAGTCCACTAAATTTGATTGTTTATTAGGTCTATTATTTACAATACTGTTAAAAGTTTCTTGTTTTATAAGCACTCCATATTCGGGCCTTTTCAATTTTTCAAGTGGAATCATCAAAACATTTTTAGCTGAACCATCTCCAATATATGGAGAACCATCAATACCACTTCTTAATCCATCAGGATCTTGCTGAATAGACGACACAGAATGTTTATTCAAAAAAGGAAGGACTTGCTTTTCTGTAGTTTCGGATAATAAGCTTCCAACACCTGTATTCTGACCTTTTTTAGATGGGACACTAGAATTGTGGAGGATTATATCAATTTCTTTATCAAGAACTTTTAAACCTTCACTAATAGTCGCAGTATAAGGTTTAACTTCACTAGGCTTTAAACGTCTTCTGAAGTTAATGTCACTATTTTGTTGATTATAGACACCAATCATATATTAGCTACAACCTTTTCCATATTAGTAATAGTTGTTAATTTATTCTACACCACCAATGTATTATAAAGGAGGTTTTGGAATAAATTTGCTAATTTCTAACAAAATATTACGGAAATAGACGAAATAATTAAATTTCCATATTCTTTAGATTAGAAGAAACAATAAAATCAGCCTCAGTAGATGATTGAATATCATCAATAGAAAATATTGGATTTATTTCCGTGAGAATCATACCTTCTTTAGAAACCTGAAAAACGCATCTTTCTGTAATAATCAAATTGACTTCTTTATATGCGGTTAGAGGTAAGTCGCACTTTTTTACTATTTTGGATTGCCCTTTTGAAGTATGTTCCATAACAACAATAACTTTTTTAGAACCAACCACAAGATCCATTGCGCCGCCCATTCCTGGAGTTAATTTATTAGGAATTGACCAGTTTGCTAGGCTGCCTTCTTCATCAACCTGTAAAGCACCAAGAATTGTTGTATCTAAATGTCCACCACGCATCATTACAAATGCCATTTGAGAATCATAGAAACAAGCACCCTCTCTCGCTTCAACAGGAATTCCTCCTGCATTTATAATTCTTGAATCTTTTGAACCATCCTCAGCATTTTTAGAAACACCTAAAAACCCATTTTCAGATTGGAACATAACATGCATAGAAGTTGGAACATAGTTTGTAACATCGGTTGGAATTCCTATTCCAAGAGTTACAACATCACCTTCACTAATTTCTTTAGCAGCACGCCTTGCGATTATTTCTCTTATTTTTTCTTTTGTAAGTTCAGGTTCATTTATTAATAACATTTAATTATCCTCATTTAAGACAATATAATCAACAAAAACGCCAGGGATAATAACGTCATTCGGGTCAATACAATCAACCATTTCATCAGCTTGAACAACAACAGTATCAGCAGCAGTAGCCATAACAGTATTGCAATTCCTTGTAGTGCCATAATATGAAACATTCCCGAATTTATCTACTTTTGTACCATAAATCAACGCTATATCAGCACCAATCGGTTTTTCAAATATAAATTTTTTATCATCAATGGTCATTGTTTCTTTATTTTCTTCAATGATAGTACCAATTCCAGTTTGGGTAAGAATTCCTCCCAAACCTGCACCTTTAGCCCTAATTCTTTCAACAAATGTTCCCATTGGAACTAATTCTATATCTAATTCCCCAGAATTCATCTGACGACCTGTCTCAGGATTCGTCCCTATATGGGTTGTAACTAATTTTTTAACTTGTTTGTTAACAATAAGTTTTCCTTTGTCGGTATTTGGGTATGATGTATCGTTGCAAATCATTGTTAAGTTAGATATTTTCCTATCAGAAAGTTCATCAATCAACTTGTCAGGCACACCACAGTTTAAGAATCCACCAACCATAACAGAAGCACCATCTCTAACTAAATCTATTGCTTCTTTCGTAGACAAAACTTGTTTCATAAAAATCCCCTGTATTGTATTTTAGCATAAATATTTTATTTAGAAAATTAAAAACTTGAATTTGTTTAAAGCATTAATTTATAAGTCAATTTTGTGATGAAATAAACTGTTTGAATGATGAAAAATGTAGAGGATATGGGATTATTAATAAGTGTAATATTTTTATACAAACGTTTATTTTATAAAAAAAATAATTAAATACTAATATAAAAGGGGGAAAGTTTATGACAAGCATTGGTTCGATTTCATCAAGTACAAACAATATTACTTCGGCAACTAAGCTTCAACTAGAAGCACTAGGAGGCAGTGCCACTAGTGTAACTACTGAAAGTGAAGCTGAAGCGTTAATCGTCAAATTAAAGGCTGCAAAGGCTGCATCAGAAGCATCAAAAACAGCGAAAAAACCAGACGATGATTCTTCTCAATCCTCAACATCAGAAACAGAAGTTTTAGCAGAAGCAAAATCTTTAGCATCATCACTTGGTGTAACAGTATCTACGAGTGATACAACAGAAGATATCTTAAGTGCTATTTCATCAAAAATTCAACAATTGGCATCAAGTTCAAGTCAATCTGACAGACAATTGGCACAAACATACCAAGCTCAATATGAGACAATTGCAAAAGAATACCAGTCCGTACAAACATCACAAGACAGTATTTATTCAGCAATGAATCAAGTGTCAATTAATAATAAATACTCATTAAAATTATAATCTTGAAATTATATTAATTTTTTGTTTTAATAAAGTCTATCCTTACTTAAGAAGGATAGACTTATTATTAATTAAACATGGGCGATTGGCACTCTGCCGACGAGGATGATTAAGTATCATCAGAGGAGAGGTACGGTAGCGCTATACTATTTTTATATTATTATTTAAAATAGTGCGCTAACAACAAGCCAATCCTCAAAACTGAAAATTTTATACAATTAAACATGGGCGATTGGCGCAGTTGGTAGCGCACTTGAACGACATTCAAGGGGTCATCCGTTCGAGCCGGATATCGCCCATTTACTTTTTATAAAAAAAAAGTAAACAAAAAACTTTCAACAAATTAGTTTTAATTAATATTACACGTTTAATCTTTTTTTATTTGATTGTCGGAAATATATCCGACGAGAACCACAAAGCAAACATTATACAAATAGGTAGTGTAAATTTTAGAATTCACCAATAAAATATAAGTAATAAACATTTGGGTATGAAATATTTAATCAGAGAGACACACTGTATGAAAAAAATAATTTTGATTTTATTGGTTTTAATATCTATGACAACTAGTGCATTTGCAGAAGACTTTAATGATCTTGAAGATGATACTCTGCAAGATAAGATATCTAAAATTAATTCATTGGAAGATAATGAAGTAAAAGTAAAAGAATGGGCTAGATTTAATTCAGATACAAATTACGTAATTGTAAATAAAAAGGACTGTTCAGCGACTATTTATGACAAATACGGAGAAGAAATATCAAACTTCGAAGTCGGAATAGGCACTGAAATAGGTGATGATTATAATGATACCTCAGGTTTGTTAGGCAAATCAAAAAATACAACTCCAGCTGGAGAATATACACTTATAACAAATATCTTCAATAAATCTGCCTATGGAGATTTAACACTGTCTCTAGGACAAAAAGCAAATAAAGCCCCAAATAATAAAAAAATAGTTGCATTGCACAAAGTCCCAAAATTCAGAGAAAAAGATAGACTTAAGAAATTTTATGATGGAGATTTAAAGAATAATAGAATGTCACATGGATGCATAAATTTCCTTGACGGTGATTTTAAAGAATTAAGAAAATATATTCATGGAGGTCTAAAAGTATACATACTTCCTGAAGAAACTGATAACCAAATACTATTAACTAAAAATAACAAAAATGAATTTGAATTTACACAAACAAAATACTAAAAAGTAACACAATGGATTATTTTTTTTTTAAAAGACAACCTTTTTGGGTAAAGATTTTATAATTTTCTAAACTTAAAATGATACAGTTATTGAGATAAAGAAGTGTTGTTATCTCAATTGTATTTTAAATTCAAAAAGGAGAACTTTATCATGAAGAAACAATTAATAGCTTTAGGTGTATTCCTAGCTTTAGGGATAGCCGCATTACCAAGTTTTGCAGCCTGTCCATGCCAATCTCAATCTTATTACCAATACTCAAGTCCGAGTTATGCTTTTACACAAAGCCCATGTTGTAAGACTGCACAACCTTGTTGCCCAGCAGTAAAACCTTGTTGCCCAGCAGTAAAACCATGTTGCCCGGCAAAATGTCCTTGTGAAGCAATGCCATGTCCTGCAGCTCCAATTCAAGAGCCATGCTGCAACAAACCGACCTACAATGATTGTAGCGATTAATGGATTTATTTGAAAAAACATAAGTCCTATTACGGTTAAAATTTAATATGCAAGAGTGCACATTGAAAGTATTTGATGTGCACTCTTGCTATTATAAATACAATAAATCATTTATATAATAATATAAATTCTAAATAAAATGTTAAATATTTCTAGAAAAAATTATGCTGACTTTCTAAATTTATTAGTAATACGACTAACAAAATTTCTTAAGTTTTTATGTAAACTTGAATCCGTTTCAGACATTTTATTTGCAAAAAGATAACTTGCCGCCACTAACATTTTAGTTGCTTTACCCAAAATATTAAAATCGACATTTTCAACTGTATCATCTGCTCTATGATAATGTGGATGAGTACCAGAGGACGTATAATCCCACGCTACACAAACTGAAGGAATATTATGCTCACTAAATGCCCTTGCATCGGACCCTGGATCCCCTGGATGAATTTTAACCTCTGTATCAAAGAAGGTACCTGCCTTTTTTAAACTTTCCATAATATTCTTAGTTAAATCGCCTTTTTGCGACCAAGCATCTAAAGTATTTCCTGATTTTCCCGCGAGCATTTCTAAATTCAAAACTTGTACTTGTTTTGTTAAACCATATTTATTTAATTCTTTAGCTAATGAATTAGCTCCATTATGTCCGGCCTCTTCGCCAGATAATGCTGCAAATACAATAGATTTTTTAGGATGTTTATTTTTTAAAACGCGCGCTATCTCCAGTAAAGAAGCAACACCTGAGGCATCATCATCTGCTCCAGGGAATATAATATTATTTTTTTCGTCTTTACCAAGATGATCATAATGTGCACTTATAAGTAAATATTCATTATTATCTTTATTCCCCTTTATTACCCCAATAACATTTGAAGTCTCTGTATTACTAGCAGTAAAAGTGTCAATATACCCACCCGTATTTTTACTTGAATTATAAGTTTTGGTAATATATTTTTTCATACTAAATTTTTGTAAAAAACCAGTCAAATTAATTTTATCAAGTGGAGCAAGTCCAATACTTTTAAATTGCCCAGAGATATAATCCTTTGCGACTTCAATTCCAGGTTGGCCAACCCCTCGCCCCTCAGTTGCAGGTCCTGCAATAATATCTAAATGATGATGTAGATTTTCACTTGAAACCTTATTACTCAACCTCAAAAGTCTTCTATCAACCAAGTTTAAACGAGGATTTTTCCCAAAATTTATTGAATGAATGTTATTATTATTGTTTGTTGAATATGTACTTATTCCAATTGAATAAACCTTAGCCATTATTTTGTCTCCTTTAGTTATTGGGGCAATTTTTTGCACAAAAAAAGTTGAACCTCTTGACTCAAAATGAGATCAATTGGTTCAACTTTAGTTAAATATTTTAATTATTCACAACAAATCAAACAGTAGACCTCAAATTGAGAATCGACATGCACATCATCATTGATGAAGTTAATTGATTTTTTTGTGTATAAAAAGTATTATTTTCCAAAAGATATTCCGCCTTCAAACGTAATATAAAGTTAATTAGTAATTTAATTATAAAGATTTTTAGATATTTGTCAACCGTAGAATGTTTAAATCAAGCTACTTATTACTATTTACCCTTAAAGGAATAAGTTGATATTTGTGAATCGGCTCTGTTCTTACAATAACAAAAACTGTTATTGCTAATAATATCAATAGATAAGAAATAAACCCAACCCAATCCCAAGATTGAAGGAAGTATCCACCTGTATAAGCAACTATACTTGAACCGATATAGTAAAACATCATATAAAAAGAAGAAGCCTGAGCCTTATATTTCGTTGGGGAAAGTAAACCAATCCAACTGCTTGCGACAGCTTGCCCACCAAAATATCCAAATACAAAAATTGTTAAACCAAGTATTTTAAAAATCAAATTTGGCAATAATGTTAAAAAAGCACCTAGTGATAAGCAAACCACGGCGAGTAATTGAACATTACTTCTACAAATTTTATCTGTCAATTTCCCAAACCAAACGGAACTAAACGTTCCAATTAAATTAACCACAAATATAAACCCTAAAACCGTTTGGCTCATATTATAAGGAGCCTTCGTTAATGGATAACCAATATAATCAAGAAGTGCGACATAAACACCCATAAGCAAAAAACCGATTCCATATATGCAAATCAATTTTTCATTTCTAAAACAGCCCAAAATATTATATGCCCAATGTTTTATACTCATATGTTCTTTGACTTCAAAATTATGTGATTCAGGTAAAAGTTTCCAAAACCAAATACTCAAAACCAAATTTATAACTCCAAGAGTAATTAAAGCAACATGCCAGGAAAACAAATCACCCAAAGAGCCAATTACTACTCTTCCAAGCAAACCACCTATTGCATTCCCTCCGACATAAGCTCCAATTACACTCCCAATTGAATCTCCAGAAAACTCTTCGTTTAAATATGTAATAGCAATTGAGGGATAACCCGCAATACTAAATCCTTCAATAAACCTTGCTGCTAAGAAAAAATAAAAATTATGAAAACAAGCTGATAAAATTGAAAGAATTGATGTCAACAAAAGTGAAACACCCATAACAACTTTTCTACCATATCTATTTGATGGAATTGCAATAAATACAAGACCCAGACCAAGCGCAAATGTGGTTAAGGATATACAACAACTTGCAGCTGATGCACTTATTCCATACTGATCTGCAAATGTTTTTATTAAAGGTTGGGGACCAAACATTGATGAAAAAGTAACAATACTACCTATTAGCATACTTAATGAGGCACGTTTATGTTCTTTACTACCAATTTTAATGTTAGACATTTATCTTCTCTTTCAATTCACAAAATAAATTTTACGCCTTTTTTATCATTCATTCAAATGCATAAATTTTATTATATTTATGTTTTTTGTGTAATAATAATTCGAAAGGAGAGCAAAAATGGAATGGCAACAACTTGAATATTTTCAAAAAACAGCAGAGTTAGAACATATAACAGACGCAGCTGAAAGCCTTGCTTTAACACAACCAGCGCTAAGTAGATCTATCTCAAGATTGGAAGCAGAACTTGGAGTTCCATTATTTGACAGAAAAGGTCGTTCTATATACTTAAACCATTTTGGAAAACTATTTTTAAAAAGAGTTAACAAAATTTTGGGTGAATATGAGCATGCAAAAGAAGAAATTAATGACTTATTAAGACCTGATAGCGGAGAAATTTCTATTGGATTCATCCACTCACTTGGTGTTAGCACCGTTCCTGATTTAATCAGAAAATTTGAACTCAAATACCCCAAAGCTAATTTTGTTCTAAGCCAAAACAGTTCAAAAGTGTTACTAACAGAACTCGAAGATTCAAAAATAGATTTTGGAATCGGAAGCTTTTTTGACATAAATCCAAAGCTCTCATATTCTGATTTGTTTTGTGATGAATTATTTATATTAGTACCAAAAGATCACCCTTTAGCCAATAATAAGAAAGTTGATATTGAAGAAGTCAAAGATTTCCCTATTGTCTCTTTTAAAGAGGGCTACGCATTAAGGATTTTAGTAGATAGACTTTTTGAAGAACACAAAATTAAACCTAAATATGCTTTTGAAGGAGAAGATGCACACACAATAGCAGGCATAGTCGGAGCAGGTTTAGGAATAGGAATTGCGCCTGATATTGAACTATTCGACAGAAAGAAAATTGTAAAGATAGCCATTGGAAATTCAACATTCAGACGAACAGTTTCTCTAGCATGGAACGAAAATACATATCTTTCACCCATCTCACTAAAATTCAGGCAATTTGTGATTGATTATTATAATAACAAATAACATCAAGCAATAACTTCACTTATTTCTATTTGGATGATGTTGTTTTAGTTTGTCCATTCTCATCAAATTGTTTAACATATTTCAGTAATTTAGAAATTTTTGTTTCAGCAATTCCAACATTTTTGTCACCACAGCCATAGAATACAGAGAGGTTATCTCCATTTTGAACTAAACCTTCAGGGAAGACAACACCAGGGACAGGCCCACCCTTTTCATACGGAGTTTTTGGCTTTAATATTGGATTGGGTGCACGGGCAATAACTATACTAGGATTATTTAAATCAAGTAATGCTACCCCAGCACAATACTGACGACCTTCACCAGACTTATCAGAAGCGTGATAAAGCATTAACCAACCATCTTTGGTCTTTATAGGAGGAGCTCCACCACCAAGTTTATTTTCCCACGTTCCGGGTTTATTTCTCATAATTGTATTTTTATCAATATCCTTAATTTGATTTTTCCAAAAATGTTTACTTTTTAATTTGTGCAAATTATCGACAAAAACAGCCTGAATATTAGCACCTATACGATGAAGAAGAACATACTCTCCATTAATTTTTTCAGGGAATAACAATGCATCTTTATCATCACCATTTTTTATAACATTTTTTTGAGGACCAATTGTACTTACAAATTGATATTTTGATTTATCAGCCAAGTCAGACGTCTGCCAATGACACATCATCGGATATTTACCATCATAACCTGTACAGATAATGTTATAGTTATCATCACCTTCTACTTTGGTAATTCGAGGATCTTCAAACCCATTAGGGAAGCGTTTGGTTGGTTTAACCATAACCTTCATACTATCAGCGTCAATATTTTTACCATCTTTTGAATGAGCGTATATGAGGTCTGAGAAAAAAGGCAATTGAGGATAGTTTTCACCCCTCACGGCTCTAATTAGTATGTGCACTCCACCCTTTTCATCTTTGATTACACCAGGATTAAATGTTGCAAAATAATTACCCAAATGTTGTACCATTTCAGGATTAACCAATGGTTGAATAGCATCACGCTTTAAAATTGGAGATTTTATAAAAGGTTTTGCTATATCAGAAAAAGTTGCGACATCAGATTTAAGTGTTTTTAGAGATTGTCGACCAAGAAAACTAGGATTAAAAGTTATTTCATTAAGAGAAGC
>Ga0302271_10000415_pt1 | contig 41709 bp, 42 predicted proteins | sample III_Bog_N1_1_FD_198767 | JGI IMG/M metagenome (GOLD analysis project Ga0302271, IMG submission 198767) | Peat permafrost microbial communities from Stordalen Mire near Abisko, Sweden - III_Bog_N1_1 | ecosystem: Environmental > Terrestrial > Soil > Wetlands > Peat | place: Sweden: Abisko...
AGTTGCACCTTCTCTTATAGCAGCATATTTTCTAGATTTAGGGTCTTGTTTTTTATCTTTCATTGTGAAAAATGGTCTAAAGATTCCTTTAAATGCCGCAACAGCAACGACTGTATAAACAGCACTGTTTTCCGCCCCAAGTGCATTACTTATGTCAGTTAAGTTTATTTTCTTAAATATAGGACGCAAGCTCATTTTAAATTTTTCACATTTTCACAACAATTGTATTAAGTACACCCTCATAATAAAAAGAAAAGAAAAAAAATGTGCTAGTAAAAATCAAATCTTTACAAAACGAAATGTTGTGATTTAAAATTAGCCGGATTGGTCTATTAATTTTTTTCTTCTCATATATAATTATATCAATGGACGTTTTAAAAATTAAAAATCTAAATTTGGGATTTCAAACAGAAGCGGGCTTTAAGCAGGCACTTTATGACGTTTCTCTGTCTCTCGAAAAAGGAAAAACCCATGCACTTGTGGGGGAATCGGGATGCGGAAAAACAATAACGGCAATGAGTATCCTAAATCTTTTACCAAAAACAGCCAAAATAACAGGTGGGGAAATAATTTTTCATGATCAGGATTTATTAAAATTGAAAAACCAAAATCTTGAACAAATCAGAGGGTCAAAAATAGCCCTGATTCCACAAGACCCCATGACTTCTCTAAATCCATTATACACAATCGGAAATCAGCTTCTTGAAGTAATCGAGAAGCATCAGGGTCTTTCTGGCAAGGAAGCTGAAAAAAAAGCTATTGAGGCATTGGAAATGGTACAAATTCCCTCCGCCAAAGACCGATTGCATTCATATCCTCATGAATTTTCTGGCGGAATGAAGCAAAGGGCGATAATTGCCATGGCATTAGCTTGTAATGCGGAGATTATCATTGCAGACGAACCTACAACGGCACTGGACGTGACTATTCAGGCCCAAATCATGGACCTTTTAAATAATATAAAAGAAAAAACCGGGACTTCAATCCTATTAATTACCCACGATTTAGCATTGGTCGGAGATACTGCGGATGAAATTTCGGTTATGTATTCAGGCAGAATTGTCGAACATGCCCCTGTCAAAGAATTTTTCGAGAACACGAACCACCCTTACTCTAAGGCACTGATAAAATCTTTACCAACACAAAAGGGAGAAAAACTTGCTATGATTAAAGGTCAACCGCCTTCAATCCAGCAAATTATTCCAGGGTGTAAGTTTCATCCACGTTGCGAATTTGCCATGCCTGTCTGCCCAAAAGTAGTTCCCGAATTAAAAGAAATTTACCCAAATCACTTTTCTGCATGTCATTTAAACAAGTAAAAAAGGTTATTAGGGAGTAGGGTGCGTCTCACGCACCGCCATAAGGCAATGTATCATGTCGGTGCAGTAGTGACTGCACCCTACTGACTATCAGGGAACAACAATCTCTTTTTCATTTTTATAAATCACATAGCCCAAATTAGCACCCGGCGGCTTTTTTAGGAATTTACGTTTGGTATAAATTACCCCGACTTTTGAAGAAAGCCTGGCACTGGAATGCTCCTTAGCTAATTTTGCACATTCAAAAATTATTTTATCATCAGGCTCGACACTGTTTTCTACCTTCAAAAGCACGTGAGAACCTGCACAATTGTGGACATGAAACCAAACATCCTCATCTTTGGCCAATTTAGAAATTATATAATCATTTTGTTTGTTGTTTTTACCGACATAGACAGTACATTTGGGGCAAAAGACAAAAGGCAAAGGGCAAAGAGTATACTCATCACTTTTTGCTTTTTGCTTTTTACTTTTTGCTTCTATTCCTATTTCCTCCTGAATTTCAAGCAAATCCTCCATGCTCTCAGCACTTTCAATTGAATACAAAACCTGCTCCAAGTAATCTTTTTCCTGGTTTAAACCATCAATTTGTTCGTTGGATTTAACAAACGAAGTTTTGGCTTTTGTATAAAGTTTATAGTATTTATTAGCGTTTTCTTTTAAAGTTTTTGTTTCATCCAAATCAATTTTCATATTTGAATTCTTTTCATAATCAAAAACTTTAATAAACTTTGAAAAATCTTTGTTAGCGTACAAATTAGCCATAATTAAATCACCCTTTTTGCGGTAAAAATCTGCCTTTTCCACTGATGAAATCTGTTTTTGTAATTTATCTTTAGAATTGTTTATTTTTTTTAATTTAGCCCCGACCTGCAATAAAAACTTCGATTTTAACGACTTTATCTTTTCTGCTTCCTGATGATGAGCAAAATATTTATCAATCATTTCGTTGACGTTTTTAACCAGGATTCCTTCTAGCAAAAGTTCTTCCCAAAGGGAAAATTTGCTCCAATCAACAGAAATTGCAGGGAAAACATTTTTTAAATTCAAATAATCTTGGAGTTTTAAAAACAATTCTTTTTCATCCTTATGTTTAGAGCATGCCTGCTTGGCAAAAACCTGAGAAATTCCTAAAAAATTATCGTTTAGAAATTTGAAAGGTTCATCATCGGTTTTTCTTAGCTCTTGGGAAAATTCCTCAAAAGAAATAGCCAAAAAATCTTTCTTGTTCTGCTTTGGAGGATACACATAAGGAAGTCCACCTATCATCTCCCGGTGACGGCTTTTTTCGGCACCTATATTGTGGGCACAGCCAATAATCACGTTAGTATCGTAGTTATAAAGCACAACGTTAGAATGTTTTCCCATCAATTCAATGGCAAGGCAAAGATAAATCTTCTCCGAAAGCTCGTTGTAAGTTTCAAAATAAAACTCCAAAATTCTCTCATTTTGAGGCTGTTCTATTTTGGCAATTTTTGCACCTTCAAGATATTTTCTCAATAGCATGCAAAACATCGGCGGGGATTTAGGGATTTCGATTAACCTTTTTGCCTCATTTTCTTTAGACATAAAACAGAGGTGGTAAAAATTTGTGTGAATATTGACGTAAAGCTTTCTAGTTTCACCCAAATTTCTCAGATAAAAAATAAGCTCGCCTCTTGTAGGCTGCTGGATTTTTTGCAATCTTGCACCCTGAAAAAACTCGGTGTTTTCGTGCAAAAAAGCCTTTAAGGTTAAAAAATCAAAATTAATCATTTTACCCCTCACCCTAACCCTCTCCCGCAAGGGGCGAGGGAACACGCCCAATCCTTTTAAATTTGCGTTGCTGAGTTGGCGAGCCCAACCTAATCTTGCTCACCGCTCACTCTTCACTGTTAACTTCGGTAAAGCCTATCGGTTCATAAATTTCTATTTGTTCGTCTTTACCCTTAACCGAAATTGTACCCGCATCAAGTGTGACTATCTTGTCTTTCACCTCATCCTGGGTGGATTTGGCAATCAATACATCTCTTTTTAATTTAGAACAGGAAGATTCAAGTCTTGCGGCCGTGTTGATGGCATCACCCATGGCTGTATAGCTCATAAGTCTTTCTGAACCCACAAGGCCAAGCAAAGCATCACCTGTATTTATACCGATTTTCACATCAAATACTATTTTGCCCTCTTGAATACTTGAAACTTTTATTTCAGCAATTCTTTTCTTTATTTCTAATGCTGTTTTTACCGCCATATAAGCGTCATCCTCTGAGGCAATAGGATCCCCCCAATATGCCATAATACAGTCACCGACAAATTTATCAACCGTTCCATTGTTAGCAAATACAATATTTACAATTTCATTGAACAATTCATTAAGGTTATCTACCAATTGCTCCGGATTAGATTTTTCAGACAAGGTAGTAAAATCTTTTACGTCGCAAAACATTATAGTTATGCGTTTTTTAGAATTTTTTAAAACTAAATTATTCGCGTTTGCAAGCAAATTCGACAAAACAGTCGGCGAAACAAATTTTCCAAACATATTCATAATTTCTGTTTTTTTGGAAGCTTCTTTGTGTAGTCTAAAAGCGTAAAAAATGGCTGCAGTTGCAAGTATATAATAAATAGGAACAACCATTGGAATCCAAAATCTCAAGGATGGTGCTACGAAAACAAAAATACAAGTCAGAATATATAACAGAAGAATTAAAACCCCATTCAACAGTCCCACAAAAGGATTTTTGGACAAAAAGCCCGTTACTAAAATTAAGGCACAAAAAATTGCTATAATACCGTATTCAATATGAAAGGGTACAGTTTGAATAAATTTTCTTACATACAAATTCTCCGGATCGGTGTCATTCAGCATGTTATCTAATGCGTTAGCAACAGTCTCTGTGCCCAAAGACGCCGGATATACAGAAGTAGTATGAACATCACTGCCGGTTTCGGTTCTTCCAATTAAAACAATTTTATCCTTAAAATAATCCGGGTTAAAATTTTGGTCATTTTTATAATCAATCAACAATTTTGATATCGGAATAAATTCATAATTATGTTTAGTGCCATGCCAACTGATGTTCACAGCCCCATTTTCATCAATAGGAATTACTCTGTTTTTATAAATTATTTTATCATCTTTTAAGATTATTTGGCCATCATCGCCCATAGCCTTCAAAAATCCTGCAAAGGCCAAAGAAGGAATATAATAAGTTTCATCCCCTTTTATGAGTTTAAACAGCGGTTGTTGTTGTCTCAAAACATTATCCTTACTATCAACTCTGTTCAAAACAGCCGTGGGAGTGTATTCTGTATAAATATTATTTATGGGAGAATGCGAATAGTAGGTGATATTGTCATCAACTTTTTTGCTTTCAACCTTAACGTCAAGTGATTTATTTGTCGGCATGAAGTCGGCATCTTTTATTAAATCTTTTGTTTGATACTTGTCAACTAATTTTTTGGGATGATTTAAAGAGGTTCCGATAACAATGTTGTCATAGTTTCTGAGCATCCATGATAATTTTGTATCTTGATAGGAGTTGACAGTTGCATTATCAGCAAAAATAAGGTCAAACAAAATAGCTTTCGGCTGTCCACGCTCGATAAATTTGATTACACCTGACCAAACATCTCTTCTCCAAGGCCAAGGGCCTAAATTCAATTCAGGATGTTTTGCAAGCTGATTTCTTGAATAATCATCTATTTCAATAATAACAATATTTTTTTTATCCAAAGGCTTAAACTTGCCAGCAAATTGTTGGCCATCAAGTGCCATTTTGCATCTCCAGTCATAAGATGTCAATTCCAATTGCTCAAATACCGGAGCAAAAAGATACCTGACAAAAATAACCACTAATGCTATGAAGATAATTAACAAACTTTTTTTCATGAAATTATTATATGTTTATAAATGAGAAAAATCAACATATTTAAGTTTGTATCAATTATTCCGACTACAATAAAAAGATTAATACTCAAGCAAAAATGGAGTCCTTGCCCTAAAGCTTGCAATCCGCAATCCACTTGACATTCGTCAAGCTATATGGAAGATTAATTCTCGCTAAAATCAGTTAATTCTGATACCTCAATTTCGAATGCATTAGCTATTTCAATCAATGTATCTAAACTTGGTTTTGAAAAGGCAATCTCTATTTTCCCGAGAAAATTTAAACCTATACCAATAATCTCGGCAAGTTGTTGTTGAGTTAAATATCTTTGCCTCCGCAATCTTTTAATCCTTAGTCCTAGTTTTTTATAAAAGTCTCTGTTCATCCGTATAGTCTAAACGTAAATTTTTATTAATAGTACGTTCCAGTAGTACGTTTTTGGTATATAATTTTTACAGTATAACAAAGGAGAAAAAAATGATAGTAACTAGAAAACAAGAGTTTATTAAAAATGAACTTGAGGCAATTTATGAAGAATTTTACACTTCTGTTAACCAAATGATACTCCTAGAACAGTTTTTAAGAAGTTTAGTAGAATTCGCTAATGGGAATAATTCAAGTTATGATTTAATTTATAGCAAAGAGGAACACTATGAAACCAAATAAAAACCACGAGCTTCTTAAAAGTGAACTTGAAGCTGTTTATAAAGAATTTTATAGCTCTATTAACCAAATGCTACTCTTAGAAAAATTTTTCAAAATTTTGGTAGAAGTTGCCAATGGAGCTAATCTAAATGATGATTTACATGAATTTATCAAAAAAACTGAACTATATCGAGCATACCCGCCCGATATCATAAAAAAGAAAAAAGACCACTCCGATAATCCCAAATATTTACCCCAAATCAGGTCGTAAAACATTTGCCCCTTTTAAATAAACATGCTTAGGCGAAAAATCTTCTTCGCAATTTAAAACCAACAATACTCTCAAACACATTTTTAATGAATTTGGGACATTAAGTTCGTTGAAACACATCATGGCAATATTACTCCAAGATGGGATACTCCTGACAAATTTGGCGGGAAAAGCCGCATTCAAATCCTCAGTAACAGTAAAAATAATATGAGAAATAAAACGTTCTTCAACTATATTATGTTCGATAATCCTATTTAAAAGTTCTAATGTTGCTTCTTCAATTGATTCAGCTGTATTATTTTCAACTGTTATTGCCCCTCTGATTCCTTTTGTAATCATAAAAACATGTCTCCTTTCAAAGTTTTTGCCCCACCCGGAAACCCATTCACCCAGTCTCGGGCAAACATTTCTGACTTGCCTTCCGGTTTTACTTTAACAATTAACAACACTCCATCAACTGTTGCAACCTCCACACCTTCCTTATTTATGGCTAAAATTGTTCCTACTTGAACTATTTGGTCTACATTTTGAAAAATATTTTCTGATAGCACCTTTGTCTGTTCTATTTTTACAAATTTTTCTCTAAAAAAACAGTGTGCACTTGGGAATTTATATATTCCCCTAACTAAGTTATGAATTTGACGAGTAGTTTGGCTCCAATCAATTTTAGACTCTTCCTTAGTCATTTTTTTTGCAAAAGTCACATTAGTACAGCATTGCTCAGTCGGTTGAAGAGCACCGCTTTTTATATTTAAAAGGGTCATTTCAATCAATTCTGGAGATTTTTCCGATATTAGTTCAAACAGCTCAACATAATTCATATCTTCAGTAATTTCGATTTCATCCCTTAAACAAATTCCTCCGCAATCAAGCCCTTCTTCCGTAATCATTGTACAAATTCCGGTTTTGCTGTCCCCATTAATAATCGCTCTTTGAATAGGATTTGCACCCCTGTAAAGCGGCAAAAGAGAGGCATGTAAATTTATGGTTGAATACTTTGGAATATCCAAAACCCCTTTAGACAAAATTTGACCGAAAGCAAACGTTACAAAAAAATCCGGGGCTATTTTTTTTAATTCTTCTTGAACTTCAACATCTTTTTTTATAGATATTGGTTGAAAAACAGGAATATTATGTTCAATCGCATATCTTTTAACCGGTGATAAAGAAATTTTTTGCCCTCTGCCGACAGGCTTATCAGGTTGGGTAACAATAGCGGCAACCTCGATTTTGTCAGATTTGACAAGATAATCCAAGGAATTTAAAGCTATTTTAGGAGTAGCAAAAAACACTATTTTTATCATTTTTTTGTCACTGCCGTCTTTTTAATTTCTTCCTCAAGCTCAGGCTCGTCAAGCATCTTATCTAGTTCTAAAGGCGGCAAATGTCGATGTTTCAATTCTTGTTCGACTTCAAATCTGTTTCTGGCATGGTCAATAAATAAAATTCCATCCAAATGATCAAACTCATGCTGAATGGCTCTTGCAAGTAGGATTCCATCCTTTGCTTCCACTATAAAAGCCCTGCCGCTTTCGTCCAAAGCTTTTATCATAACGTTAGAATATCTTCTTACATCCGTATACGCATCAGGAAAGCTCAAACACCCTTCGTGGCTTATAACTGCACCTGATTTTTTGATTATTTTCGGATTAATAAAAACAATCGGATTCAAAGGTTCGTCGCCTGAAGAAGTGTCGACTACAAAAATTCTGTAATTTTCTCCTATCTGAGCGGCGGCAAGCCCTACACCGTTTTGAGAATACATAGTATCCAACAAATCTTTAACTATATCCTGAATTTTTCTTGAAACTTTATGAACCTCTTTGGACTTCTCACGCAGAGTTTTATCACCGTAAGTCAGTATTTTTTTTATTGCCATATCTTTCCCTTTAAATTTACCACCATACAATTATTATACCATGTAAAACTACAAATATTAAGATAGGTTGAGAGATTTTTTTTTACTTTGTAAAAATCTTGTCATAATATGTAACAATTAGACCAAAAATAGCAATAAACATGATTTATACGCCTTAGAATTAATAGTGCAAAGTAGTTTTAAGTGGAATAAATGGTGAATTTAAACAAAATCGGCAATAATGTAGAAAACGGTGCAAGAAAATTCATTTCCCAAATGGGAAAAGGAGGATATGCACCTATTATCCTGCTTGAAGCAACTGTAGTTGCAGGCAGAACTCGTCAAGCAAAAAAGAGAGGTGGCTATACAGAAGCAAGAGAAAGACTGACTGAAGAGTCTTTAGGCTCAATCTTTTGGCTTGGTGGAGTAGCCGGATTCAGTAAATTATTCGACATCATGGGCAAAAAACTCATGAAACTTAAAAATGTAAACTTTGACGTCGGCAAAGACTATGCCAGAAATCCTTTCCAAAACTACATAACAAAACTTAAAGCCGGAGCAAAAGAAATTGCAACAAATGCACACCTTGAAAAGAACTTAGCAAAATTCAAATTTGCGAAAATTATCACAAGTGTTTTACTTGCGAATGTATTCATGGGAATTATCGTCCCTAAAGTTAACCAGGCAATCACAAGAAAACAATTAAAAACAAAAAATGCTGAAAAAACTCCTCAAACAAACCCTGTTCAACTTCAAATGGCAAAAACCTCTTTTGAAGAATTTCTTAACAAGAAAAATAAAAACATAAGCTTCGGTGGAGGCATACAAGGGCTTTTAAATGCTACGACTCTCTTTGAACAAAGTGCCGTAGTAAAATTGCTTTCAACAGATGTTGGAACAACAAGCGGAAGAAGTATTAACGCTAGAAACAAAGATGAAAGAAATGAAATCTTATTCAGAGATCTTTCCTCCATGTATTTCTACTACTGTTGCAGAAAACACTTAAATTCAGTCCTAAACTACATAGAAAACGGCAGAACCACAAGACTTGACCTTGTCAGTGCGAAACAATTAGATTCTCACATCAGAGATGGATTCAAAAACGAAAGCTACTCAGCAGAAGAATTTGAAAAACTTGTTCTTGGAAACAAAGATGCTCAAATTCCAGCTAACCTTCAATCAAAATTCAAAGACGGAAATAAAGTAGTTACACTTAAAGAATTTAGAGAAATTGTAGGCAAGGATTCCGCCGAAGCTAAAATTGCAACAAGAATGGCAAGACTCCAACCTATGCTTTCAATTGAAGTAAAAGATGAAAAAGGAATTTCAACACTTCAACGTAGAGCTATACTTACAGAGGCTCAAGTTAAAGATGTCTACGCTAAAGGTTTAATAAATGACCCTAAATTCTTGAATAATATCTACAAACAATCAACCGGTAAGGCATCAACAAATCCTACGAAATTTGTTGCAGAAAAAGAACTTCTAAAACTAAAATCGGAAATGGTAAATTACGTTCAAGATATAGCCCAAAAAGCAAAAACAGCAGGCAAAGACGTTACCTTAGATGCATTGAAAAAAGCCAACAGACAAAACTTCGCTAAAAACGCCTTTAACCTAGGTGCAGGATTTGCGGTTGCGGCATTGTTCTTGTCAACATTAATTCCAAAAATGCAATATTGGATGACAAGAAAGAAAACCGGCCAAGATGGATTCCCTGGGGTAAAATAAGAACGCCGTTGCTGTACATGTTAACCAATTAATTACATGTTATTACGATAAAAAGTTTTATGCTTATGCCCTCGCCCCTTGCAGAATAGGCCTGTTTTCAAGGTGAGCAAAAACTTAGATTTTCCGAGCTATCCCTTCGCCCAATTCATACTCAATTTTGCCATTCTTCCTCTCCCCTTGAGGGAGAGGACCGAGGTGAGGGGTTCTTAAAGCAAGCTCTCATTAAGAAAAGAAGGCATCGCTCCTGTGGAGTTTTACAAAGTAAAAAAGTCTTAGATTATTGGCAGTTCGGAATGCTTGCCAAAATGCGTGTCACTGTTGGAAACCCATTTAAACATCGGAATATTAATACACGCCGTGACGCCATTTTCTTTAATTCGAGCAAGCTCTCATTAAGAAAAGAAGGCAAAAAAAGACCCATCATCTAAAAGAGTAATGGGTTTGGAATTTGTTTTTTAATTCCTCGTGTGTAGAAGGTTAGTGTGTGGTAGGTGTGTGGTGTGTGTAAATCTGTTATGAAATCTTTTTGATTGTATGTCTTTCTTATATATTAATAAAGTATTTTGTATATACAAAATTGCAAAAGAGGGGTTTTTTCTTTACAATAATTTACAATCAGAGTTCTTCTTTTACTCTTATAGATCTTTATCCCCTTGTAAATAGCGGGAATTGAGTTATAATGTAAGGAAGCACATTTAAAAAAGAATATGGGGACGCACTGGATTTGACAGGATGTTCGGTTCAAGTAGGTTGCGAGTCTCGGAGCTGTTCCGAGTTACCAACGAGCAAAAACAATAAATGCTACAAACAACGTAGTTAGACCTCAAATAGCAGCATGGGGCACAGCTCCTGTTGCTAAATTAGCTTAGGCTAATTGGTCCTCTCTAGTTATCCATCTTGCCGATGGCTAGGGACAACAACGCAAGATGCAGTATGCGGATGAGAATTAAGCATATCAAGACTTTTTTCAAGGTGGGCATCACTTAAAACTGCTTTGCTAAGTCTAACAGGATTGATTTTACCTGGGGCTTGGCGAGATAAAACAGAATCTACACTCGTAGAGGCATGCTTTAATCCATTTTGGACAGGGGTTCGATTCCCCTCGTCTCCATTTTTTAAAACATTATACAAAAAATAAAACCGCTTCTGCGGTTATTTTTTTGTCTTTTTTAAATTGTAGAGAGGGGAGGAGAACCACAAGGCGGAGCCTTGTCAGGTTCGAGCGGGAGCGAGCAGAGTGCGGAGGTCTTTTGTTTGGAACAAACAAAGTTTGTGAAAACAAAAACCGAAGACACGTTTAATGCGAGCGACCAAGACACTCCCCTCGTCTCCACCATTTTTGTTATTCTTATTTTTTATTTTAACGGTGCGTAAGACGCACCCTACTTGCTACAGTGTACTCATGAAATATAAATTTAAATCATTTAAGCATACTATAAGAAAAGAAATTAACATGATAAAAATAAATTTTGGATTGCTTTGCTTCGCTCGCAACGACGCAAGGGAGACTTTTGCTTTCTAGACAACATCAATATTTCTATTTGTTTTTTATATCTTTAAGGTTTTTTAGGGCGTATTCACAACATTGTTTTACCAAATTATTTAGTGAAATGTTTTCTTCTTGTGCCACCTTTTGTAATTCTTTTACAAGATTTGCAGACAGTCTGAATGTTTTATTTATCATTTCCGTTTTTTCAATTTTAAACATAAGCAATACCTCTTTAGATTAGTATTGTACATGTATTTTAAGTTATTTTATACACTATGTTTTTGCACTTGCTTTTTTAGTGCAAAGATGGTACTATAAATCTGTAAGTAGATTTAAAAGAAATAAGAAAGGACTTCCAATGAACAAAGAAGATATTAACGCTAATATTGAAATGTATTTTAGACAAATAATCTCATTAGCTGATTTAATGTTGGAAATTAATAATGATATTAGTCCAAATGTTTTAACCATAAGAGATTTGGCTCAGGCTGGGTTAAATAAATCTATTTCAATATCTTCCAATGGCTAGGTAACAGGTAGGGTGCGGTTTTAACCGCACCGAAATTAATTTAACAACTAATGGCGGTGCGTTTGGACAACAAAACAAGCGAATCCCACTATTTAAAACATTAACGCACCCTACTTTACTGAATTTATTTCAGTATCTATCCATATTACTTCTAAATACCTATGAATCTTAAAATCAATAAAATAAGTGCAATAACTAATAGCATATGTATAAAATTGCCACCAAAGTGCAAAGAAAATCCGCCGAGCCAACTTATTACCAAGATAATTATTATTATATCAAGTATTCCCATTATTAAATCTCCTTGTCTTTAACTATGCCACTTAATAATAATAAGTTTTGGATTAAAAGACATTGTGCTAAAAGGTATAAAACAGAGCATAATAAATTCTTTGATATCAAACTAAATATTATATTAAATATAATTTGAACCAAAAAAAATCAATTATACCCAAACAGGCAATGAATATTACTTATAATCATACTTTAATGAGAAGGATAACACTTTAGGAGATTAAAATGAAAAAAATTATTATCTATCCACTGTTAGCTATACTTACCCCTGTCTCAATCTTTGTTGCAAAAGTCGTGATTAAGGCAATAACAAACACATACGACATCAAAATAACACCCAAAGATGAAAACACCAATATGCATCTCAAAAAAAGTGTAATCGCTGGTAAAATAGGGGAAGCGGGTAAAAAAAGTGTAGAAAAAATAAAACCGCTAATAAGTAAAATAAAGAAAAAACTAAAGCCAAAAGTTAAAGTACACTCTAGTATTAATTAACAATTATGCCCAAACGGGTAATGAATATTTTTCATATTCAGATTTTAATTAAGAATATAAAATTCGAATTAATTACTAAAGCCCCAAAAAGGAGATTAAAATTAAGAAAACTTTTATTTACGGATTATCAGTACTTGCTGTTGCTTCAGTGATGTTAATGCAGGTTCCTGCTCAGGCTACAACATCAAAAACAACAGACACTTATACCAAAACAGTTCCACACACTAAAAAAACTATAACTGGCAAAACAAAAAAGGACTTAATGGAGAAAAAAGTTACTGTAACTACAAAAACTAAAAGAACCCAAAAAGAAGTGCCTTTGAAAAAAGAAGAAAAGAAATAATAAATAACTTCTATAGTAAAGAATATTTAAACACAGGCTTCACAAGGAGCCTGTGTTTTTGTACCAATTTCTTGGAAGGTTAAAAGTCAAGTCATACTTCATTTTTCTATGATTTTCACATAACAATAATACACAGTTCCCTGCTAATTCCGTGTTAAATTTACGGGAATTAGCAGGGAATAGTCTGCAAAAGGTAGTGCAAAAACCTTAATTTACTTTTTTAACCTTAAAATAGCGTTATCAATATTTGTAACTAAATCATTCCAACCATGTGCAATATCATCTCCTAAGTTATTCCAGGAATCGGCACTTGTCTCTCTAAATTTATTAGAATGTTTTTCTGCTTTTTTCAAATTTTCTTTAAGATTATGAATATGTTTTTCATATTCAATATGGGCATCGGCATCTAAGTTAATAGCTTTTGCTTGTAAATGTTTTAAATTTGCTTCCCACTCTTTTGTTTGAGCTTCTATTTTTTTTAAAAAAATTTCACGATTTTCCATTTTAATTTTCCTTTCATTAAAGTTATACTATGGGTCTGTGTTTTTATATAAAGAGTGATAAACAAATTATTGCCTACAATAAAACTCTAAATTTATTCATGGTATTTAATATTATTTTTTACTGGTCCATTTCCATTTTCTTCAGACTCATCCTGAGTTTCCCCGTTATCTTCACTTTTTTCATTATCCATCATTGAATTCTTTTCATCTTTTTGGATGTCTCCATTTTCTTCTTTATCTTCATTATTTAGTCTTTGCGTGTTTTGTTGCCCTACACCTGGCATATAGTCACTATCTGAAATCTTCATTGAAGAAAAGAAACCCAATACTGCCGAAAGTATAACCAAGGCAATTAAAGTAAACCCAAGGGATTCTCCAATAGTTTTTAGGCGACCCTCATATCTACTTGCTGTAGTTAAAAGCCAATAACCGACACCAAAACCAATAATTAACAATATAATTAAGTGTATAAATATCATCATAGCAAACATAGTCTTTGTTTCTCCTTATTTTAAGTTACAATGAATTATTTATGACTTCATTATTTATGTCAACCCTCTATTGTATATATTAATAAGTAAGGCGGGCAAGCATTCTCACCTTACGAATTTCCTTAAAAAGCGGCTAATAAATTTTATCACATTTATTGGTTATTTTTTAAAAAATGTATTATACTCTTAGAAAGATTGGGGCATTATGAAAAAGACAGAGACAGAAAAAACACAAGACATGAAAAAGTATATGGTAAAAGACATTAAAGATTTTAATTGGTTGAGACGACTTTGGCAGTTTTTAGCTATAAAATTATGGTATGGACTCAGTTTTAGATTTATATATAGAGTTGAAGTATACGGCAGAGAGAATATCCCCAAAGACAACAATTACATTGTTGTCGGGAATCATCTTTCAACATTAGATCCTTTGTTGGTCATAAATATAATGCCTAATCCAGTTTCTTATCTGGCTAAAAAAGAGCTTTTTTATCACCCGATTATTAAGGTTATGTTGGATTGGCTGGGTGCAATCGCAGTAAACAGAGAGAATGTCGGACTTTCAACAATCAAATCAGTAAAATCAGTGAAAAATACAAAAAAATGGGTTTTAGGGCTTTTTCCACAGGGTACAAGAGAAAAAGGAAATGAAATCCATAATATAACAAAAGGTTTCACTGGGCTTGCAAAAGCCACAAAATGCAACATTTTGCCTATCGGAATTGTAGGAACCGACAAACCAAAAATAATGCCTTTTACCGGAAAAATTATTGTAAAAATAGGGAAAATAATTGAGTATTCAGACACTCAGGATGAACTGCTTGAAAAATGGACAAAATCCATCCAAGAATTGACAGGATTTAAATACATTCCTGCAGTCATGCCTGTATAATCGATATAGACTTTTATTCTCTGCCTTGATACACTATTATTTAGACTTCAATATTATTATTCTTAACAAGCTAGCAAAAAAAATTTTCACGTGTTTTCTCTAAATATACAGTAGAGGCATAAATGAAAATAGCTAGTGCGATAAAATACCCACTTAAGAATAATTATAATAATCCGACACAATCTTTTGCCGGTAAAAGGCCCTGCTCGGCTAAAGGAAACACACAACTGCTCGGCTTTGATATAGACGGTACCGTTGGGCTTGGAGACTCTTCCGATTTGAAAGAATTTAAAAGTTTAATCTCCGCCGACAAAAATTTAAAACTAACTTACGTTACCGGACAATCCCTTGAATCGTTTTTAAAAAATCAAAACAAAGATTTAAGTCAAAATATGAATCTGCCAATGCCTGCTTATATTATTACATCTAACGGAACCCATATTTACAAACGCACAGATGACGGCTTTGCAATCGACCAAAAATGGGAAAAGACGCTGGATAGGTCAACTTTCAATTTGGAGACGATAAAAAACAACGTTGAAAAAATAGGCGACAAAAATGGTGGTTTTACCACAATTGAGCAAGTTCAAGAAGGGCAAGTCCGAAACTATAAAGTAATGCGTTCTCCAAGAGGAGAAAATGCTTACAACATCCAGTTTTTGGTTGCAGAAGATTCTAAAGATAAAATCATAAAAGAAATTACAAAATTAAAAAAAAGAAACCAGCGTTTTGAAATAGTAACCGATTACATTGAACCAGATTTGTTAAAAGATTTACCGGAAGACTATAAAAAGAATTTAGCCCCTCTTATGGACAAAAAGGGAGGCATACATTCACTATTTATCCTTCCTTCAAATAAGGCAAAGGCTTTAACATACCTTGCCCATAAATTACAGATACCTAAAAAAAATATAATCGCTGGAGGAAACGGTGAAAACGACATAAGCCTCTTAAAATTTATGTTTATTATGGTTAAAAATGCACATGAAGGTCTAAAAAAAGCTTCGTATAAATTTGGTGCAACCGTTTTTGAAGCAAATTTCGATGGGCTAAAAGGAATACTTGAAGGTTTGAGAAAAATCGCTGTAAAATAATTGAGTATTCAAACACTCAGGATGAACTGCTTGAAAAATGGACAAACTCCATCCAAGAATTGACAGGATTTAAATACATTCCTGAAGTTGTACCTGTATAATCGATGTGTTGCAATCGTCTCCAATTTTTTTGATGGGCAAAAGCCCATCCTACTTGCTGATTGACACTAGACATCAGAAGATACGGAAAAATTGCATTTTTCTCGTATCTTCTGATGTCTAGTGTCAAGGCAAAAACGCCGCCTACCCGTCGCCGTTATTGCCTTTCACCTTTCGAAGGTCAGGTGTGGAAAAAGTCGATTTTTTCGAAAAATCAGAATTTTTCCGCACCCTCTTATTTAAAATTTCTTCTTTAACCTCTTGAAATACTTCAGCCCAGTTATCAATTATTTTTTGACGAAATAACGTGACGCAATCATACCAAGGGGATTTATCAGTCTGTATCCCCCATCTCCATTCAGGAAAATAAGGTAACAGAATCCAAGTTTTTATCCCCATTGCCCCACCCAAATGAGCCATGGAACTGTCATTAGAAATTAACAAGTCCATATTTGTCAAAGCAGCTGCTGTATCAGAATAGTCATTAAAATACTGCCCTAAATCAACTATTTTGATATCGGCAGGAAGCTCCGCAAGCTCTTCCTGTCCAGTTCCTTTTTGAAATGAATATAAGGAAACATTTGGAATATCACAAAGAGTATAAAATTCTTTCAATTTTATTATTCTTTTTTTATCCCCATTAGGGTTTCCCTGCCAGTTTATTCCGATTTTGATTTTGTTATTATCTTTTTGAAAAAATTTTTGAAACTTTTCTATTCTTTTTGGATTAGGGAAAATATAAGGAGCAGAAAAAGGAATGTCGTTTGGATTCATATTCAAAATGTACGGCAAGCTCATTAACTGAATATAGAAATCAAAATGCGATTCAAAATCTTTATCAGTTTTATAAATTTCAGGAGGTACTAATTCAGGGCAAATAAGATTACTACCTTTAAAAAGTTCAAAAAAAGTATCAGGTGCGTTGTAAAGCACTTTTGCTCCTTGTGATTTTAGTTCAGAAAAAAATCTTACAAACTGTATTGCGTCGCCAAATCCTTGTTCATGCTGAACAAAAATGGTTTTGCCATCTAAGTTTTCGCCCTGCCAACGGGGTTTTTCAAAAGTAAGATATTCCGTTGTAAAAGGAGTTTGTGGTGATAATATTCTGTATTCATAATTCACAAGTCCATTTTTAAAATCGCCCAAAACCAATTGCGTATATGCAAGATTGTGTCTTGCATCTAAATCGTTACTGTCAAACTCCAAAGCTTTTTTAAAATAATATATGGCTTTTTCTCTGTCTTTTTTATAGTTATAACAATTGCCAAGATTGACATAAACATCTAAATATCCAGGCAAGATACTAAGAGCTTCTTCCAATAATTCAATAGATTTATCAAAATTATTCTTAAAATAATTTATATTTGCAATGTTCAGGTAAGCTCCCGCTTTAATTTTTAAAAATTTTTCGGAATTTTCATTATGTTTCAAAATTTGTTCATAATAAAAAATGGCGTTATCAAAATCACCCATCTCACTATAAGTTAAACCAATGCTAAGATTAAGGCCTATCTCGTCGGGTTTTAGAATTAAAGCTTTTTTATAAAACTTCCTTGCTTCTTCGTAATTTTTTAGTTTTGAATACACTTTCCCTATTTCAAAACACGTCACCACGTCATTGGAGTTCTCGTTGAACGCCAAAGTTAATGTATTCAGCCTCTCTGTCAATTCCTCATTCACCATAATTCGAATTATAACATAATTTACAAGAATCTTGCAGTCTATAGTCTAAAACTATTATTAATATTGATTTTAAGGGTAAATCATTTTTCAAAATGCGGCAATAAAAATTAGGCGATGGCGTTCCCTCCCCCCTTGAGGGGCGAGGGCTAGGGTGTGGGGATAAAGGCAATAGAATCAGCATTTTATATCCCCCCCTCGAAATCAGAGATTTCCACCTCTCAAAAACGATATTTAATCGTTTTTTCGGCAGAGTCCCCTCAAGGAGGGGACAATATGCGACAATCAACTACTAATTAGTTATCATACAAAATCAAAGAATAGTAAGGTGTGCCTTTATAAGCACCTTCATAAAAAAAACAAACTTCAAGGGCTGTGCATCCGAACGATGCACCCTACAAGCTAAAGTATTTTAGTATGTTTACCTCGCCCCTTGAGACTCTGCCGAAAAAACAATTAAATATTGTTTTTGAGAGGTAGGAAATTTTTCAGTACGAGAGAAAACTTTCTCGAGTGCTAGAAAAATGGTGAGGGGTAAAAAGGCTGAGCACGTTGTGATTCCCCTCTCCCTGTTTTCTAATGTTCGCAAGCTTTTGCTCACATTGAAAACAGACCTCTCCCTCAAGGGGCGAGGTAAGAAACTCATAAATCTTATGTAACTAATTAGTTAATTTATAGCAATAACGAAACGAAGACTCCTAAAACAAGCGTTAGAAGTCATACAAAATCAAAGAGTTGATTGGTTTTTGTGTCGAGGATTTCGGTAAATTCTACCAGTTTTGAAATCTCTTCATTATTTTCACAGTGGCAATAACAGTAAGCTTTCAATATCGCAGTTAGGCTTATTAGAGTGCAGGTAAGGCTTGATAGCTCTTTTCTATCTACTTCATTCATTTTAACAGACCTCATTATCTTCTATAGTAAATTTTAAATGTATTATAGTACCTTTAAAATACATTGTCAAGGTTTATAATTAAATTTATGAATGAACAAGAATTTAGAAAACAAATAGGTTTAAATATAAGATCGTTGAGAGTTAAAAAAGAATTTCAACAAAAAGACTTGGCCGATTTCGCTCAATTAAGCACTAGTTTAATTGGCAACATCGAGCGTGGAGAGCAGAATTTTACCATGTCTTCGCTTTGGGCAATCGCTGAAGTTTTGAAAGTTAACCCAAAAGATTTGTTGGACGTTTAATTTATATTTTTAATGTTAGGCATTTTGCAGCACCGCCGGCTTTCATATATTCGCTCATGTCAACTTGGATATGATTGAAACCTTTTTGTGCCAACAAATCGCTAAATCTTTTTGTGGTTAAATTTGTAACTACGTTTTTGCCTATGTTTACTGCATTACAAGTAAAGTATGATGCTTCTTCTTCGTTTACAATTATTCTTTTATCTTCAGAAACATTACTTTCTATAACTTGATTGGCATATGAGTCAAACGCCTCAGGGTAATATATCAAGTAACCACCTTCTAGAGGACAAAAGCATGTGTCAAGATGATAAAAACTTTTGTTAGAAAGTTCAAGCGAAACAACAGGGATTTTTAAAAATTCTGAGATATAGGTGTGTGCAGCAATATCACTTCTTGGAATATATCCTGAATATAAAACACCATCCAAATATAAAGCATCACCGGCTCCTTCAAATGCCATACCGTCGGGCAGAGTTATGACTTCGTAACCGTTATCGTTAAACCATTTTGCAAAATATTCTTCTTCCGGCTGACGTTGCGGAAATTTAAACTTGGCTATAACAGCTTTATTACCGTACATTACAGCGGCATTTGCCGTGAAAACCATGTCGGGCACATCCTCTTTTGGCTCAACTAATTTTATGTCAACATTTAGGTCCTCTTTCAAAGTCCTATATAATTCATTCCATTGTTTTTTAGACTTTTCGTGGTCTGATTGGATTTCTATTTTCATCCACGGATTAATTTCATATTTTATCCCGTAAAAATCGGGTGAACACATTAATATTTTTTCCATATTTTATTAAATCTCCATAGCCCCTTGTTTTTTGGCATATTCCATTGCTTTTTCCATCAATTCTTTGTCATCAGTTTCAATAATAAAAATTGCCTCTGATACATCTTCTCTTCTCTTACCAATTTTAACATCTGAAGTATAGCAGTCAACGCCAAGATCTGTAAGGTTATCCAACAATTTGGATAAAATCAGCGAATCAATAATATGTCCCCTTAACTTTAATTTTTCTATCATAGTATAAGCCTTCTTTCAAATTTCTAACAGGTATTATTATTGCTATTTTAAGAAAAAGAGTCAAATTATTAATATTTATACATCTGCGTAGGAAGTGGTATAATAATTTACGAGACCACTGCATGTCTCTAAAAAGCTCATTTTTTAGACATGCAGTGGTTGACCTAGCAAAAGTGAGAAATGGCGGGAAATCACACTTTTCTGCCATTTAGACACTAGACGTGAGAGACGTAGCATATGTCAAAATGAATAAAAAAAGTTGGATTTTTTGACTTGTGCATCAGTCTCTTAGAAGATATTATGAGGACAAAATTATGGGAAATTCGCAAAAATATATTGATTTAGAAAAATTGTACGGAGCAAATAATTACAAACCGCTTGATGTCGTAATTGATAAAGCCCAAGGAGTTTGGCTTTATGACGTTGACGGCAAAAAATACATGGACTGCTTGGCGGCGTATTCAGCTGTAAATCAAGGTCATTGCCACCCAAAAATTTTATCTGCACTAATTGAGCAGGCGAAAAAAGTTACATTAACTTCTCGTGCTTTTAGAAATAATGTATTGCCGTTATATTACGAAAAAATCTGTAAATTAACAGGCTTTGAAATGGTTTTGCCTATGAACACAGGTGCTGAAGCAGTAGAAACGGCTATTAAAACAGCAAGAAAATGGGGTTATACAAAAAAAGGTGTCAAACAAAATTGTGCAGAAATCATAGTTTGCTCCGAAAATTTTCATGGCAGAACAACAACAATAGTAAGCTTTTCGACCGATGACGGAGCAAAATCTGATTTTGGACCTTTCACGCCCGGCTTTGTTATTGTTAAATACGGTTGTATTGATGAAATTAAAGAGGCAGTCAACGAAAACACCGTAGCTATTATGCTTGAACCAATTCAAGGAGAAGCCGGAATAAAAATTCCGCCTCAAGGTTATTTAAAAGAAATACGAGAAATCTGCGATAAAAATAATATTTTGATGATAGTGGATGAAATTCAAACAGGATTTGGCAGAACTGGTAAATTATTTGCTTATGAGCACGAAAATATAAAACCTGATATGGTAACAGTCGGAAAGGCTTTATCAGGAGGGTTTTATCCCATTTCTGCGGTTTTATCGAGTCGAGAAATTTTAGGTGTCTTTAAACCGGGCGAACACGGTTCAACATTTGGCGGAAGTCCACTTGCCGCTGCAATTGCAATGGCGGCGTTGGACGTTATTGTGGAGGAAAATCTTGTCGAACGTTCAAAAGAATTGGGCGAATACTTTTTAAATAAGCTAAAAACTCTTAACTCTCCTGTGATTAAAGAGGTTAGAGGTGTTGGTCTGTTTTTGGCTATTGAGCTAAATGAAAAGGCAAGACCCTATTGTGAAAAGCTTTTTAAGGATTATGGGATTTTGGTTAAGGAAACCCATGAACAAATAATTAGAGTAGCACCTCCTCTTGTAATTACAAAAGACGAAATTGACTTTGCCTTTGATAAAATCAAAAAGGTGTTCGCGTAAGATATTTCACCATCAATTAGAGACTGATGCACAAGTCAAAAAATCTAATTTTTTTATTCATTTTGACTTGTGCTACGTCTCTCACGTCTAGTGTCTAAATGGCAGAAAAGTGTGATTTTCCGCCATTTCTCACTTTTGCTAGGTCGACCACTGAATGTCTAAAAAATGAGCTTTTTAGAGACATACAGTGGTCTCAATTAATCAATAATAGCCATATTTTCTTCATCCGGGGATGAAGTATGAGGTTTCATAAATAATAAAAGCGGGATTATCAAGAAACAAATTAGTCCAAAAATTCTAAATGCATCCATAAATGCCCATAAGCTGGATTGTTTCAGCAAATCGACATACATTAAGTAATTTGCTTTTTGCCCTGCCAAAGAAACATGAGAATATTTTGAAAGTGCTGCTGTCATTGCTGCAACTTTATATTTAAAAACAGGATTTAGTGGGTTTAAATACCCTACCATACTCATTTGATGTGCTTGTGCAAGTCTGGATAGCATTGTTGCAACAACTGACATCCCAATCGCTCCGCCGATATTTTTTAGCAATGCCTGTATACCAGTAGCGTTAGTCATTTTATCACTTGTTAATGTAGCAACAGAAATTGTAGTCAACGAAATCATACAAAAACCCATTCCACAACCAAAGATAAAATTTGGAATAATTATATTAATCATTGATATTTGCAAGTTTGAACCTCCAAACATCATACATGAGGTGCCCATAAGTGCTAAACCTATCCCAATCAAAAGTCTGTCGTCAATTTTCTGGGCAATAAACCCAGCAATCGCAATAGCTGTAACGCTTCCGACGCCTCTTGGCATCATACTGTATCCGCTTAAAAATGCACTATATCTGAGAAGGTTTTGTAAAAATAAAGGCATAATCGCAATTGAAGAATACAAAACAGCCATTACTAGAACAAGCAAACAAGTTCCAAACGCAAAGTTTTTATCCTTAAATACCCTCAAATCAAGAATTGATTTGTTATTTACGAGTTGAGAAATTACAAAAGCAACCATGGAAAACATTGAAATCGCAAAAGTCCAGCAAATCCAAGGAGCATTAAACCAATCATTATTTTGACCTTTATCAAGCACCGTCTGCAAACATACAAGCCAAAGAATTAGGAACCCAAATCCTAAAAAATCAATTTTTTGTCCTGCTTTTTTCCTTGCAAATGGAGGGTCCTCAACAAACATGTTCGACAAAGCCGCAGCTAAAAATCCCAAAGGAACATTTATGTAAAAAATCCAATGCCAGGAGTAATTATCCGTAATCCATCCGCCTAAAACAGGTCCTATAATAGGAGCTATGATAATACCAATTCCAAAAACTGACATTGCCATTCTTCTTTTTTCGATGGGAAAATTTTCTAACAAAATTGATTGTGCAATCGGAATAATCGCACCTCCACCAAGTCCTTGCAAAATTCTTGCCAAAATCATCTGATCAAGTGAAGTTGCCAGTCCGCAGAGAAAAGATGCAACTGTAAATACAATAACGCAACTTATAAAAAACTTTTTTCGCCCAAAAACGCCGCTAAACCAGCCAACAGAAGGTAAAATAATTCCACTTGCAATCATATAACTTGTCAAAATCCACATTGCTTCTTCGTTACTGGATGAAAAACTTCCCGCCATGTGAGGCAATGCAACGTTTGCGATGGTTGAATCCAACACAAAAATGAACGTCGCAAGCATTACGGCAAGCGTTGCTGGCCATGGATTTTCTGGCGGATGCCATTCTTCGATATTGGTTTCAGTACTCATTAATTTCCTCTGAGCAAAATGCAAAAAGTAAAAAGACGTTTCATCACTTTTTGCTTTTGGCTCTTTGCTTTTTACTTCTTCACTCGTACTTTCGGTTCGACCGACATGCCGGGCACGATTGTATATTTATTTGTATCAATTTCTTCAGTAAAAACAATTTTTACAGGTATTCTTTGGACAATTTTCACAAAACTTCCGACCGCATTTTCCGGTGGAAACAAGCTTGATTTTGCACCTGAACTCATTTGAAAACTGTCAATTTTTCCTTTGAAAATTTTATTAGGATATGTATCTAATTTGATTTCAACATCTTGCCCGACCTTCATATTTTCAAGTTGACTTTCTTTAAAATTAGCAACTACCCATACTTTTTGAGGGACAATAACAAACAACGGCTGTCCTGTTTGAACATAAGCTCCTTTTTCTATTGATTTATTTGAAACAGAACCACTTTGAGGAGCATAAATTTTTGTATATGAAAGATTTAATTCTGCTTGTTTCTTTAAAGCCGCAAGCTGTTTTAAATCAGCGTCCGCAACACTTTTGTTATCTTTTGATAACAAGCTTTGATGTGCTTGTGTTAATGATGCCTGCGAATTATCATAAGCTGTTTTTGCATTATCAAATTCTTGCTTTGAAGCAGCACCTTCTTTATAAAGTTCAGTATATCTGTCTAAATTTTTCTTTGCTAACTTAATCTGAGAATCTGCCGCCTCAAAATTTGCCTTAGCCCCTTTTTGTTTTAATAACGTTGACTCATAACGAGCTGACACTTCGCTTAATTTTGCCTGATAATCGGTAGGATCAATCTGTGCCACCAAATCGCCCTCTTTAACCTTCTGGTTATCTGTCACATACATTTCAACAACTTGCCCCGAGACTTTCGGTGCAATCTGCACAGTATGGGTCTCTACATAAGCATCTTCAGTTGATTCATACTTCGACGCATTCAAAGCTACAAAATAACCTATTATCCCAGCAATAATTATTACTAAAGGCACTAAAACCCGTTTTTTAATCTTTGATTTATTATTTTCTTCGTTTGTCATTTTATCTCCTTCTATTTTATTTGATTTATTAGTTGATGGTTTTCCTGTTTTTCCGAGGTTGGATTGCATCATCATTGGGCTTAAGCCTCACTTCTCGCAACGACAATATTCCTTTTACCATTTACTTTCTATATCTGTATACTTGTTGTTTTACTTAAACTTTCTTTTATTTTATTCAATATTTTTCGCAATTTATCAAATTCTTCACTTGAAACATCATCAAAAACTTTTGAAAAAGCTGTTCTTAATTTTTCTTGATTATCTTCTATCATTTTTCTACCCTCATCGGTTATATAAATCTTTTTAACCAAACGTTTTCCTTTGGTTTCTGCCAATCTTTTTATAAACCCATTTTCTTCTAAAATATTTAAAATTCTTCCAGTATTTGAACGGTCTTTTAAAACAATTTTTGACAAATCTCTTTGACAAATATCATCATTACAATAAATAGCATCCAAAACACCAAATTGATCGATAGTAACTCCCATATTTAATTGATTAAAGAACTGAGCCCCTTTTATTTTGAAATAAATAACGACTTGCTCCATCGAATAAATGATACTTTCTGTATAATGACAATTTTCTTTTTCTTTCATGCTAATCCTTATGTATAATATTATTGTAAATCTGTTTTGTACAATTCCAACATGATGTAATAATTACATGTTGTAATTACAACATTATTATGTTAACATAGCAATATGAAAAATGCAAGCATGAAAAGTGAGAGGTGAAAAATGAAAAGTAAAAAGAGAGAAATAATAGCAATAGCTTTAATTACGAGTATGTTAAGCATGCAAGGATTACCGATATTTGCACATGCTCTACAAATTAATAAAAAAGTAATAAAGTCCCAAGTTACCGAATACAAATTCGACAATGTAAACTTAACGTGGTGGAAAAGTTATGATGATGAAATACTCGAAGGCTACATAGTTAAGGCAATTAATGAAAATCAGGATTTAAAAATAGCTACTTTAAAAGTTGAAGAAGCAAAACAAAATGTAAAACTACAATTTTCAAAAGAGCTTCCAAGCTTCATGGTTGGTGCCTCTCCGGCTATGACCAAAATGCCAGGAGCAACTAGTTCTGATGGAATGTTTGCGGTTCCAATGATAATGAGTTATGAAGCGGACATTTTTCTAAAAAATCATGACAAAACAAAATCATCAAAAAAGCTTTATGAAATCTCAAAATTTGATGAAAGAGCAGCATACATTTCAGTCGCATCAGCTGTTGGTGCCAATTACTTTAATATAGTTAAATTGGATAAACTTATCTCCATTCAAAATGAAATTATTAAAGATAGAAAACAAATTTATGAATTAACAAAAAAAAGAAACTTGCAGGGAATAACTTCAACAGCTGATTTGGTAAGAGCTGATAAGGCTTACGTTTTGGCTACGGCTGATTTATCAGATTTGAAAAAAGCAAGAACAATTATGCTTAACTCTTTAGCTGTTTTAATCGGCGAAAGCCCCGACAATATTGAAGATTTAAAACGGATTTCTTATGAAGAATTGAATTATAAAAAACCTATCCCTCAAGAAATTTCTTCTGAAACAATTATGAAACGCCCGGATTATTTAAAAGCTGAAAAGCAGGTTGAAAAGGCAGGATTAGATGTTAAAATTGCAAAAAAAGAATTTTTGCCAACTATAAATATATTAGGATTAGCCGCATTTATGTCAACTTCTGCCAGCAATTCTATGAACTGGACGAATGCTCTTGCTGCACTTGGCGGAGGGGCTATGTTGCCAATTTTTACGGGCGGTGCAAGATTTGCTAATTTAAGATTACATAAAAACAAATACGAACAAATTCTTCAAACTTACTACAAAACAAATTTGGTTGCTATACAAGAAGTCAACGATTCACTGAGCAACCTTAAACTTGACGATGAAAAATATCAAAAGAATTTAAAATCTCTTGATATGCAAAAAGCAGATTTCAAATACACGCAAACCAGATATAATCAAGGAATTATTTCAAATTTGGATTTACTGCAACAAAAAGAAAGTCTTTTAGTAATAGGCAAAATGGTTGCGGCCAGTAAAACTGACTGTTATATTGACCAGATAAGTCTATATAAATCAGTGGGTGGGGATTTGTAAAAAACAATTATTAATAATCAAAAATTCCCTGTTAAATGCAATAAGCAAATAGCAGGGAATTTGTTCTTTTATCTTTTATTATTTTTCTTCGCTTTCTGTAGTTTTTTCAAGCTCAATATGATGTTTGAGTAAAAATGCTTTTACAGATGGAATATCTATAGAAAAACTTAGTCCTTGAGCCGCGGGGAACAAGCCCCAGGAGTTCACGCCGACTACTTCACCTTTTAAATTTAAAAGAGGGCCACCTGAGCTACCATGGTTTATAACAGCATCCGTTTGCACGAAAGTGGCATCTTTTCCCTCTGCTGTATCATATCTTTCTGTATTGCTTATAACTCCCGCTGAAAAGCTATTAGCAAAACAAATTGGTTCACCCATTGCTGCTACACATTCTCCTTGTACGGGTTTTTCACCGCATAAAGGCAGAGGCTTTGCTGAAGCAGGAAGATTGATTCCATCCGGAAGTTTTACAACAGCAAGGTCATAACAAGTATCCAAGGCAATAATATTTTCTTTTGTAAGCCTTACAGGATAAATCATATTAGGAATTTTAACAACCATTCGAAAATCATCATAACCCCTTTTTACATCTTCCTTAACATCAGACTCTTCTGTATTTAGTATATGGGCATTTGTAAGAATAAGATTAGGTGCAATCATAAAACCAGAACCTGACCAGCCAGTCGTGTCACCATTTTTATTTTCATACTTTACAGCAAAAACTGTTATTGAAGGTGATGCTTTTTTAGCCAACTCTTCAAGCTTTTTAAGAGAATATGGTGCTATGTCTGTATTTATTTGATTAACTAAACTTTGTTGGCCTTTTGTAAGGCTATCTTGACGAATTCCAAATTTACCGGCAGCTTCATTCTGTAGTTTTAAGGCTTCTGAAAATTCAACCATCTTCTGGCCATTTTGATCTAAAGTTTTCTGAAATGCTGAAATTTCTTGTTTCTGCAAAGTAATTTCATGTTGTTGCAAATTATTTTGACGTTGCTGAATAGCGATTTCTTTTTGTTGCAACTCATTTTGACGCTGTTGCATATTATTTTGATTAACCAAATATCCACCGCCTAAAGCGGTCAGTGCAGCAAAAGCCAAAGCAAGTTTGCTGTTTCTAAGCTTATTCATAAAAGAATTAGCAGATAATTTGCCAGAAAAACTAACTTGGTCTCCTTTATCATTTTTATCAGAAGAAATCATATTATTCACACTAGAATTCTGCGTTTTAGAAACGGTATAACTTCTCTGAATCTTCTGGGCACCAAGTTTTTCTGTTTGCATATTTCCTACTCCTTTTATGTTTCAGGTATTCAAGGTTAATTAAAACACATAAAGGTGTTTTTTTGACACTAAATCGATTTTAGCAGTTTTGCACTTTCGTATCATACGCTTTAAGAACGGTTATATCAAGGTTTTAACCAAAAAAATTCATTTTTACACTTCTTAACAAAGACAATTAAAAACAGTTTTAAATCTAAATAAAACGGTGATTCAGATTCATAATGTCGCGATAAGGAATTACGCCACAAATGGTGTCATCTTCTTCTAATACTGGAATAGCACGGAACAAATACCTGATAAAGACCCGAGATGCCTCTATTAAAGTACTTTCTGGCGTTAGACTTATAATATGCGAAGTCATTATTTCACTTAAAAGTTCATCCACAGGTGCTTGAAGCAATTCTCTAATATCCACAACCCCCAATAAATGTTCCTGTTCATCTACGATGTATAAATACATTATTACGTCTTTATCTTTTGCTGTATTGTGAAACTCTACAATAGCATCTTTAACAACTGTTTGAGGTAAAAACTTAAAATAATGCGATGTTGCAAAATTGATTATTTTTTCATCATGTTTTTCTATAATAAACTCTATTTTTTGAGCATTTTCCTTATCCACTTTGGAAATATTGCTCAAAATCTCCTCCGATTCAGCAGCGGGTAAAATTGCCAAAACATCAGCAGCCTGAGCAGGTGTCATATCACTAATAATTGCAACAACCTTTTCTATTTCCAAAGAAGATATTAAATCTCTTTGTACTCTCGGCTCAATTTCTTCAAGAGTATCGGATGCAAGCTCTGTGTCCAACTCGTTAAATATTGCCAGCCTTTGACTGTGGTCTAGTTCTTCAATTATATCCGCCAAGTCGACCGGGTGAAGCTCAAGCAATTTATCTTTCAGCACTTTTAATTTTACATTGCCTTTAAAACTACTGATTTTTTCAGGCAGGGGTTGAACATAAGTCCAGGGAATGGTATCTGCCTTAATTTTATCAGCCAAATTATATATAAACTTGGCGAGCCATTTTAATCCGATTCTTCTTAAGAGTCCGTATTTACTTGAATCAACATCTGTAACGTAGAGCTTTTTATTACGCAAAACCAGTTTTATATCATAAACTATTTCAACATCGTTCTCATCCATATCTATAACTTTTTTATCTAAAATATGATCTTTTAAAAGTACCTGCGTTTCACTTGGATCGTTTTCATATTTTTCAAAACTTTCTATATCAATGACAATATCATTATTTTCTATTTCAACAACATTTCCCCATGGGATTAAAAGAGAATGATAACCAAATGGTCTATTTACAACAAAATGGGTAACTTCAGGTATAATACCTGATTCAAGTATTACTATATCCTGTAAATTGCCTATTTTTTTATCATTCCATATAGCTTTTTTCCCAATAATATCACTGAGAAAAAATTTATGTTCATTTGAAATTTTATTTTCTTGCATTATGTGCCCTCAATTATTTAATCACTGTAATAAATTTGTATACCAACAATAGTAAAAGAAAAACCAAATAAACCCTCAGTAAAAACAACGAAATTGTAACAGTTGGTGACATCTCTATTTTTGGATGGGCATACTTACTGTTGATTTCAATTATTTTGCCAAACTTATCTTGACAAAAATGGTTAAATCTTTCTTTTGTTATTCTCATATTTTCAAAACTTTTAATCATTTTAACCTCTGTAAACTATTTGAACAACGCAGGAAAAATACTACTTATTCCGTACAATGTTGATAAAACTATAATAAAACCGGTAATCGAAACCCCTATAATGTTTTGCGGAATGGTATTTTTATATTCGCCCATCGTTTTTTTATCATTTAATAAAAGTATTAAAAACACAAGTGCCGGCGGTAATAGAGTTACTGCGATAACCTGAACAAATAATGTGATTAGAACAAGCGGAGCATTTGGTATTAAAACTACAATACCTGCGGTTACTAAAGTCATGAAATAATTAGCATAAAACCACGGTGCTTCTTTAATTCTATTGTTGAGAGAGTGTGCCCATCCGAATACTTCACCAAAAGCCCATGAACTCGCCAAAGAAATACATATAGCACCCAAAAGCCCTGCGTTAAACAAGCCTATCGCCAAGAATTCGCCCAGATGTTTATTTATGCCCATCAACATTTGAGCCGCTTGTGCCGCACTGGTTATATCAACCCCTTTCAAAGCAGTTCCCGTCACAATAACTATAAATATTGCAACCATAACGGTTAAAATTGAACCGAACAAAGTGTCAAATTTGCCCCAAGGAATGTCTTTTTCCTTCATTCCTTTATCGACAACCGCACTCTGTTGGAAAAATATCATCCAAGGAGCAATTGTCGTTCCTATATTTGCCATCAAAAAGAAAAATAACTGATTATTGAACCCGCCGGGTAAATTCGGAATCACACCGTGCAATACGGCTGATGCTGAGGGATGAACCATAAAAGCACCGGGAATGTATATTAAATTGAGGGCACAAAAAACTAGGGCTATTTTTTCCCATGTCCAGTAACGCCCGTTCAATGAGATTATGCCTAACAATAAACATACTAAAATCACTGTTACATAAGGCGGAACTCCAAAAACATTCAAGGCTGCACTCATCCCTATAAATTCTGTGACCAAAGTAAGCCAATTAACTAACATAAGGTCGAGCAAAGAAAACCAACCCCAAAATGAACCGAAAGAATCAAATATTGCTTCGGCATGCCCTCTTTTTGTCACTACACCCAATCTTACAGTCATTTCTTGGACATAATAAGCGATTGGTATGAGTAATAACAAAAACCATATTAAATTGTATCCATATTTTGCACCAGTTGCAGCATAAGTCGTGATACCACCCGCATCATTATCCGCAACCATAACGACAATACCGGGCCCCGCTATCATAAGATATAGTGCAATAGTTTTCCACACTCTTCGGTATTCATAATATATTTTTGAAAAAATCTTCATTTCTCGCCTAATAATACTTTCTTAAAGTCATTTTGCGAGAAATTCTAAAACCTTAGTGGTAATTAAAAACGCAACTCACAAAAGCGACTATTAAATTTTGATGACATACTGTCACTGTCCATGCGTTCTCCTTTATTTTTCATAATTATATAATAAATATTAATTAAAAACACCAAAAAAAACCTAACTAGGTCTTTGCAACGTAAGCAGGACATCTTGAGGAATGAATGAATCCTTTATCCCAAAATTTGCGTTTGCAAAGAAAAATTCCAAATTCTCACCCGCTGCAACATCCAAATATTCAAAAGGGATTGCAAGATCAACAACTTTTCCAAACGCAATTTTTATATCTTTAGAATTATTAACAACCCACAGCCCACTCTGCATTGCCTTTACCAAGTGTACGGGGGAATCTTTTTTATCATTAATCATTGAAATTCTCAATTCGTTATGAAATCTTTCTTTCATTATCGGAAAAATATTTTCAGTCTTACTTGCCAGTCTGATAGGAGAAAGTAGCTGTTTCTTATCGGCATTTCTCATATAAACGTACATCTGGTGTAAAAGAATGCTATCAGAAGAACTTTCATGGAAAAAATCGTTCATGTACAGTCTCAAATAAAAATTATTTTCATCCGCACCGTAACAAATTTTGTCAAACACCTTATTTTCCTGTAACACTGGGCCATCTGGCATACTTATACTCCCAGCATTACACCAGTCTTTGTCATCCGGGTCATCAATACCGTCTATTTTAGGAGTTATCTTGCTTTTCGGATGTCTGGAAGGTTTATTGAAAATAGAAATCAAAGGCGAATTCAAATATTTTGGAGACTCAAGCCCGCAATATCTGTAAACATTTTTTAAATGCTCCCGGAATAAATAATCGAAAATATGATCTTGCCCTGAATCATTTGGCTCACCATACCACCAAAACCAATCGCTACCCTGAACAATCATCAACTCTCTATACGCCACTGAAAGATTTGGATGAGAAGGATAATCTTTAATAAAGGCCACTAAATCCTCTTTAACTTGTTTCAAATAAGTCCAGGCAAGATTTTTAACAGGTTCTCCGACCCATAGTTGAAAATTCTTATTTATCCAAGAACCTGAATGGAGTTTTTTCAAAGGTCTGTGCTGTTTTTCTTTCTCTAAATAGTCGCTTATTAAAACCGTTTCAAGAGAATCATCTTGTTCAATGTAGGAATATAGCTTATTTAAAAATGCCGCCCCGTCTTCCAAGTAATTTTCCCAACAATTCTCACCGTCCATTGCAATGGTCAAAAGGTGGTTTGAATCAGGTGAAGACTGTAACTTATTCTGAATAACTTTTATTCTGTCATACAAATCACTGGCCGCGACTTTTGGCTCATGATTTGCGTATTCAAAACTGATTAAATTAGGGATTACCGAATCTCTAAATATCAAATTTATATTAGAACTTTTTGTCTTGTACTCATAAGATTTCATCAAGAAATATGGGTCTTCCAAATACCCTTTAAAATCTCTTACAAATTCAACATCTAAGGAACTTGCCAGAATTCCTTCATCTGAAATTGTCCACTTTACCCCCAATTCCTTAAAAAGTTCAAGCTCATCAGGGCTTACGCAGTGCTCAGATGGCCAAATTCCTTTCGGACGCTTGCCAAATAATTGTTCAACTCTGTCTAATGCATATTTGGTTTGAAGTCTTGCATCGTCTGCCATATCCAAGTCAACAAGACAACTATCGGGAGATAAAAGTTTTTTTTGAGCTGATTTAATATCCAACAAGATAGGTAAAATCGGATGATAATAAGGACTTGTGGTAATTTCTATTTTACCTTTTTCTAAATATTCTTTATAGGTAGGAATTATTAACCTTATAATTTTTCTGTGGGCTTCGATTATGTCACATCTATCCTGGATAGTAAAATCTTGCCCCTTTTTAACAATCTTTTTAAGTTCAGGAAACATATCTTTGTAAATAGGATCAATCCAGGCCAAATTAAACCAAGCCATAATATCAGAATATTCTTGATCGGAAAAATCATTTATATCAGCCGTCTCTTTAGCAAAACGCTTCTGATATAAATTATTATAATGCTTATGATGATAAATCATAGACGAATAATTTGCATCAAAAAAGTTATTTAAAATAAATTCTTTATCATCGTCGGTAAGTTCTGAAACGTTCGTAATCGTCAATCTTGAATGAATGTCGTGATAATCCTTGTCACCGTAGTCAATAAAAGCATCAAGAAGAACAGGAACCAAATTGAAATTCAATTTCAGCTTTTCGAATTTACCTGCAATCAACAACATGTCAAGATAATCTTTTACCGCATGTAGCCGAACCCATGGCATTAGATAGTCCCCGTCTGCTGTTAATTGGTAGACCGGCTGGTGCATGTGCCAATGAAAGGCAATTGATAATTTTTTTCCAACACTCATCATTTAGTCTATTATAGCAACTTTTTTTAAAAAACATAGAGTTTTAACAAAACATGTTATACTAATTTTATGAAAATCTTATTAATAACCGATTTATACCCTATAAGAAGTGGCGAAAGTAACTCTCCGAGAACTTTACATAACTTTGTCTTAGAGTGGATTAAACAAAACAATGTTGTTGATGTTATAAAACCGAATTTTATTTTCAACAGCATTTTAAGGAGTAAACCTCTGTATAAAACAGGATTTTATGAATTTGAAGGGGTAAAAATTTTTAACGTAAATTATTTTACACCTTTTTTGTTTAATATCGAAAAAAAACTGACTAACCCCCACGTCTTTGCGAGAAATGGGTCATCGACTCTAACAAAAATATTCCACCGAAGCAGCGGATTTTCGCCAGAGAGTGAAAATGTCACGCAGGATTGCGAGACTTTGCAACTCGTTTCACGGCGAATAATCCAAGACAATCTCCCCCAAGACTCGCAGGAGATTGCTTCGGTGAACAACTTATGTGAAACGCCAAGCCTAATGTCTCGCAATGACGATAGCTACGACCTAATTATCGCCCATATGCCTTCGGGAATAATTTTTGCGAACAATTTGATTGATAAGAAGGAAAAAAGGGAAAGAAAAAAAGAAATTGAAGCAAAAAGTAAAAAGCAAAAAGTAAAAAGTGACGATTCTACCTTTTACCCTTTGCCTTTTGCCTTTTGCTCTGAAAACACAACCCTCCAATCCTCCAATCCTCCGCTCATCTGCGGAGTGCATAGTTCAGACATTGAAGTTTTGACCAACCCGCTGTATAAACTTTATTTTAAACCTCAACTTGAACAAGCTTATTCTAAAGCCCAAAAAATTGCTTGCCGTTCGCATGTTTTGCAGAAAAAATTTGCCGAATTATATCCCGGGTTGGCCGAAAAAACTTTCGTGGCAGCTTCAGGGGTAAATATAAAAAAAGAGGAGATAGAAAACGGGGAACAGGGATTTGAAGCAAAAAGCCAAAAGCAAAAAGCAAAGAGTAATGAATCTACTTTTGGCCTTCTGCCTTTGGCCTTTTACCCAGAAAACCCTTCACCAATAAAGGTCCTTACTTGTGCAAATTTAATTAAACGAAAAAACATTGATAAATTAATTTTGGCGATTAAAGATTTGGAAGGCTTTGAATTGACAATTATCGGCGACGGCAAGGAATTGAAAGGCTTAAAGAAAATAAGTAGGTCGGGCATACTTGCCCGACAACAAAAAGTGAAGTTTTTAGGAAAATTACCGCAAGAAAAAGTCTTTGAACAAATGCAAAATTCCCACATTTTTATCCTGCCGAGTATGAATGAAACCTTTGGAATGGTTTATTTAGAAGCCATGGCAAACGGATGCGTTACTGTTTGCAGCAAAAACGACGGAATTGACGGGATTATAAAAGACGGAGAAAACGGGTTTTTGACGCCGTCGACTATTGAGGGAATAAAGGAAACACTTTTTAAAATAAAAGATTTTGAAAACCTTGATAAAATTGTAGAAAACAGCCTTGCGACTGTAAAAAATTACACGCCTGAACTTTGTGCACAAAATTATTTAGAAAATTGTCAAAAATAATTAATTTTATTTTTTAAACGCCGAAAAAAGCCTATTTACAAAATTAACTACCGATTCTTCGGAAGAATTACCACTTATAACCAAATCGGCGTCATCTTTTGAAGATCTAATGTATTTTTGGGTACTGTTTTCAAGACTAGAAAACAATTTACGAGCCGTAACTTCGTCTTTTCCTCTCAAAATAGCCCTTTTCAAATATCTTTCTTCAATTAATTTTTTTGGAGAATCAACATAAATTTTAATGTCACATAAATCCTTCAACTTTTGATTGAGTGCAAATATTCCTTCGCACAAAATAATTTTTGTCGGCTTCTTGCCGACTTGACCGGGAATACTCTCGCAAGTATCAAAATTATACCCGGGTATAGCAACTTCTTTGCCTGCTTTTAAAGAATTAAGATGTTCTCTTAAAAGTTCCAGATGTTGTGTTTTGGGATTATGAGGGTCATAGCCGTTATCCATCAATTTGGAATAGTTTTTATATATTTTTAACTGTTCTGTTAAATCCTCGTAATAACTGTCCTCATTAATCACCGTGACCAATTCATCTTTATTATCAGATAATTTTTTAATATTATTTTCGATTGTATCTACAACCGTGGTTTTTCCTGATGCTGGCTCACCCGCAACCCCTATAATTAATGGTTGTTTCCCATTTTGAGATAATTGCTTTGCAATTTTTTCGAGAAACCCTTTCTTAACCTCTTTTACCAAAGCGTCAGGATTAGATAGTTCATCCGCAACAATTATTCTTAAATCATCTAAAATTTTCTTTTCTGCAGAGCAACCAAAGCTTATTGAAGGATGGTTTTGTACGGGGTTTTTGACAAAAACATCAGCACAAGTTACTGGCAGAGCATTTCTTTTTTTTAAACTTGAAGTCTGGCTTAAATTGGGGTTAATATTGAATAATGTAATGTTTCTAACTAGCATTGCAACTCTATTTTTAGGGGTTAACACTTGCATTAAAACCCGAGAAAAAAATTTTCCTTACTTTCCGGCAAAAATGTAATAATTTTTTACAAAGAAATGTTTATTTCTTTTGAATTTTGTTTTTGCTAGGATAATACAATAGCAAAGATTTTAGAGAAAGATTTTAGATGAAAAAATTATTTTTAACCCTGATTGCATTTATTTGCACACTACAGCAACAAGCACATGCGTTCAACATTGACGCAGAAATAGAAAAATACGTTGCCCCCGTTTCCAACAAGGTCGCGGCCGTAATGTTTTTCCCCGTCAATATATTTGGAGTACAAGTGCCTATAATTATTTTATGGATACTTATTGCGGGGCTATTCTTCAGCTTTTATTTCAGATGGATTGGGTTTTGGGGTTTAAAACATTCGATAGATATCCTCAAGAAGCCAAAAGAAGGATCTGCCGAGGGTGAAATTTCTCCTCTTGGAGCTCTAATGGCTGCACTTTCAGGCACAGTAGGATTGGGAACAATCGCAGGGGTAGCTATTTCAATCTCAATCGGTGGCCCAGGGGCTGCATTTTGGATTATGTTTGGAGCTATTTTAGGGATGACTCTTAAATTCGCTGAAGTTTCACTTTCATTAAAATATAGAAGATTTTTGCCTGATGGTACTATTGCCGGCGGTCCAATGCATTTTATTGCACACGGGCTTACAAGAAGAAAAATGCGCTGGCTTGGTCAATTTCTTGCAGTACTTTTTGCGTATATGTGTATCGGCGGAGCAATCACCGGCGGCAACATGATTCAAATTAACCAAACCACAAGACAAATTATTAATATTTGCGGTGGTGAAAATGGATTTTTACATGGATTTAACTGGATTGTAGGCTTGGCTTGTGCAATTTTGGTTGGTGTAATTATTATAGGCGGCGTTAAGTCAATAACAAAAGTCGCGATGAAGGCAGTTCCTTTTATGATTTATTTATACCTAGCCGCGGGGGTAATAATTCTTCTTGCCAATTGGCATAATCTTCCTCACACGATTTATGTAATGACAAAAGAAGCGTTTTTTCCTTCTTCTATCGCAGGTGGGATTGTAGGTATAATGATTGTCGGTATGCGGCGTTCTGTACAAACAAACGAGGCAGGAACTGGCTCTGCACCGATTGTTTATGCTCCGGCTCAGACCGATGAACCAATTTCACAAGGTTTTATCGCACTTATCGAACCATTTTTAACCGGTTTAGTTTGCTTGCTTTCAGCCGGAATCGTTGTTTCATCTGGAGTTTACCTTCACCATACCGAAGGCGTTGTTAACGGAATTGAAATGACTTCAAACGCTTTTGAGTCAATTTTTCCCGGATTTAAATATGTTTTATCCGTTGTTGTAATTTTATTCGCACTTACCACAGTAATTTCATGGGCTTATTACGGACAAAAAGCTTGGAACTACATAGTCGGTGAAGGCAAAAGGCGTACTCTTTTTTATCAATTATTTTTCTTAACTTTCACAGTAATCGGCTCGGTTATGAATGTAAAAACAATTATAAATTTAACTGATTCAATGATGCTTGGAATGGCTGTTCCAAACTGTTTAGCAATGTATTTTATGTTACCAGAACTGAAAAAAGATTTGATAAAATATTGTAAAAAACACGAAGTGGCAATGAAAATCAACAGCGTTTGGTTCAACAAACCAATTGAAGAAGATGCATAAAATTTTGAGGACTCTTAACTATTCTAAAGTTTAGTTAAGAATTGGTCTTATATTGGGTTTACCTGTATTATGTTAGGGTGGGGTGAGTATTGCCCAAAATAGACTTATAGGTAAACTTTTCTGAATAGCTTTTCTGGGAGGAAAAATGAATATAACCAACATAATTAAAACGAGATTGTTTAAAAAACTTGTTTTGACAATAGGCTTTGCAATGCTGGCAATGCTGATTTTTATACCAATGGCACACTGTGCGATGTCATTTCCAAACATTAACATAGGGATGAAAACAGCTAACAGCCCTCAAGACTTTACCAACGGAGTCCAAATTCTTATTTGGCTGACCATTTTGACACTCGCACCTAGTATTTTCATTATGACCACATCGTTTATAAGAATAATAATTGTACTTGCTCTTACAAGACAAGCCATTGGGGTTGGTTCTTTGCCACCTTCTCAAGTTTTATCAGGGCTTGCACTTATTTTAACATTTTTCGTTATGGCTCCGACCATTAACAAAATAAACGACACAGCTATTCAACCATATATGAAAAATCAAATCACTCAACAGGTGGCTCTCGACAGGGCTCTTATCCCATCTAGAGATTTCATGTTTAAGCAGACAAACGAAAAAGAGCTAGCTCTTTTTGTAAAAATGGCAAAAATAGAAAAACCTAAAACCAAAAAAGATGTCCCTACCTATGTTTTATTGCCATCATTCATTATAAGCGAATTGACAGTTGCGTTTAAAATAGGATTTGTAATTTTCTTACCATTCCTGGTAATTGATATTGTCGTATCAAGTATACTGGTGTCGATGGGGATGATGTTCCTACCGCCGACCATGATTGCCCTGCCATTTAAGCTGATTTTGTTTGTAATGGTTGACGGATGGTATCTGATAGTCAAATCACTGGTGGAAGGGTTTGTCACCTAAAAGTAAATAAAAAATCTCCAAGCAAAAGAGATGCGAGCGGAGTAATAATAAAATCGATGTTCGTTAGCGAAAATCAGCGAGTGCATTAATCTAGTAAGCGTCATAACAAAAGAACAAAGTAAAACTAAAATAATTTAATAAGCGAAATTAAAACAATTTCGTGTTGAGGTAAAACAAAATGGAACAAGAAGTAGTTATAGCAATGTTACAAAAAGTATTTATATTAATATTGGAGCTTTCAGCACCGGTGTTGATTGTAAGTATTGTGGTTGGTTTGATGGTAAGTATTTTTCAGACCGTTACTCAAATCCAAGAAGCAACGCTAACTTTTGTACCTAAAATTATAGCAGGGGTAGTAACCTTAATCATTTTAATGCCTTGGATGATGAGTCTTTTTATCTCTAGTGTACATGAACTTTTTGACAGTATACCTAGCTTGCTTTCCTAACTTGCACAACCTGCATAACACGACTTAAAGGATAAATATGCCAACAGAACTACTTGTATTACTATCACCAAAAAATTTAATCTTATTTATTGTCGTGTTTACAAGACTCGGCGGACTTATGACATCCGCCCCGCTTTTTTCAACCTACCCGATTCCAAACCAGATTAAGGTTTGGTTGATTGCAACAATTACTTTTATAATTTTCCCTATGATAATGGCAAAAAGCGGATTTCAGGCACCAACCAATATGCCGGAATTGACAATAATTCTTTTGAAAGAATTTATTATTGGCTACATAATAGGATTTGTCTCAAATCTTGTTTTTGTGGCTGTTGAAATGGCAGCAGAATTGATTTCACTGCAAATGACACTTACAGCGGCCCAAGCACTAAATCCTGTTTCAGGAAACAATACACCAATATTATCTCAGGTTTATACCCTTATGGCCGCAATGATATTTTTATCACTTCATGCCCATCAATGGCTTTTTTCAGCGGTTTATCAAAGCTTTCAAGCAATCCCGCCCGGTTATGAATTTGTTATCAATGGAACAATCGTAAAAGAACTTATTTATATGACGGGACAAATGTTTCCTATCTCACTTGGAATAGCTTTACCTATTTTTGCGGTGCTGCTAATCACAGAAGTGTTATTGGGTTTCATTTCAAAAATGATGCCTCAAATGAATATTTTCATGGTAGCAATGCCTTTGAAAATTTATCTTGGACTTTTACTGGGACTGATGTTTTTACAACCGATGTATGAACACATCTCAATGCTGATAGAACAAATTTTAAAGGCAGTTGTGGGGCTGTTTTAGTAATCGGAAAAGGTGAAAAGTAAAAAATAAAAAGAAATCTCAGTTCACTGCTCACTGTTCACCAAAAAAATCGTACAATTACATTAATTAAAAAAGGAGTTTAAACAAAATAAATGGGTGATACAGGAGCAGAAAAAACAGAATCGGCCACCGGAAAGCGTCGCCAGAAAGAAAGGGATAAAGGAAATATTCCCAAAAGTCAGGACTTAAATTCTGCACTTATGGTAACATCCGGAATTGCTCTTTTAGGAATGCTTGGCGGGAAAATGCTCCAAAATCTTCAAACTCTTTTGTTTGAGACTTTTTCTCACTTAAGCCCTAAAGATATAAGTTCAGATAATATTTTATTAATCATTCTACCTTTTGTTCAATCGATTGGTCAAATTCTTCTTCCTTTTTTATTAACTTTGATGATACTGGGGATTATAATCATTCGCTCACAAGTTGGACATATTTTTGCGATTGATAAAATAAAGTTCAACTTAGCAAATTTAGCTCCGTCTAAAATGTTGACCAATGCAAAAAAATTATTTAATCCTGTTGAACCAAGGACTTTGGTTGAACTTATAAAATCTTTTATAAAATTACTAGTGGTTGGTTCAACCGGATTTTCGGTATTAAACAGCAGAAAAGATGAATTATTCGGACTGGTGGGGTTAGATCTTCACAGTTCTTTTGCAATCATAAGTTCAATTTTAGCCCAAATGTTGATAAATATGTGCATAGCAATGCTAGTAATAGGGATTTTTGACAAAAGCTATCAGACTTATGAGTTTGAAAAATCGATTAAAATGACAAAACAGGAAATAAAAGATGAATTGAAAGACAGCGAAGGGGATCCGAAAATAAAAGCAAAAATCCGTGGAATTCAGATGCGAATGGCACAACAAAGAATGATGTCTAATATTCCGAAAGCCGATGTTGTTGTAACAAACCCTACACATTATGCTGTAGCTATAAAATATGACAAATCCAAAGCCCCAGCTCCTATGGTAGTGGCAAAAGGTGTTGATTTTGTGGCTTTCAAGATAAAAGAAGTAGCACAAAACAATAAAATACCTATAATAGAAAATCGTTCACTTGCACGAGCATTGTATAAATTAGTGCCAATTGATGGTATAATACCAGCAGACATGTTTGTCGCAGTTGCGGAGGTTCTGGCGTATGTTTATAATAAAGATAAGAAAAAGTGACAAAGTTCTTGGCGAAGCGGATTTCGGCAAGAGTGAGCAAGGCGAAACTCGTCCAAGTGAGGAAAATCAAACTTTTCCGAACTGCCGATAATCCAAGACAGAATGAGTCTTAGAAATATGTCATTGCGAGGAGAAACGAAGTTTCGACGCGGCAATCTAAAAAACAAAAAAGATAACAAAAACAATTAAAGGTAGTAATACAATATGGATTTGGGTAAATTAGCAACTTTAATGAAAAATAATGATATCATCCTAGCAATAGGATTAGTCACTATTGTTGCAATGATGGTTTTGCCAGTTCCTGCATTTCTTTTAGACTTTTTACTTACAATCAATATTTCTTTGGCTGTAATAATTTTGTTAGTGTGTCTTTACACAAAAGAGCCTTTGGATTACTCGACTTTCCCGACGATTTTGCTTATAGCAACCTTATTTAGACTCGGGCTAAACGTAAGTGCCACAAGATTAATCCTTCTAAGTGGACATGCGGGGAACGTTATTCAAGCCTTCGGTGAATTTATCGTTGGGGGAAATTATGTTGTAGGTGCGGTAATTTTCGTAATCCTGGTAATTATCAACTTTATGGTAATCACCGGTGGTGCAACTCGTGTTGCTGAAGTTTCTGCAAGATTTACCTTAGACAGTATGCCGGGTAAACAAATGAGTATTGATGCCGATTTGAATTCGGGATTAATTAATGAAGAAGAAGCAAAAGCCCGAAGAAGAAAAATCGAGAGAGAAACCAATTTTTACGGTACCATGGATGGTGCTTCGAAGTTCGTAAAAGGTGATGCTACAGCGGGGATTATAATTACAGTTATAAACATTATCGGTGGATTAATCATCGGGATGGTTCAATTAAAAATGAGCTTTATGAATTCACTTTCAACTTATACAATATTAACAGTTGGAGACGGTCTTGTTTCACAAATACCGGCACTTTTAATATCAACAGCAACCGGCCTTATCGTTTCCAGAGCATCCGGCCAAGATGGCTCTTTGAGTGAAGATATAGACAAAGAAATGTTTTCAGATCCTAGGGTTTTGGGAGTAGTTTCAGGCCTGTTAGGATTTATGGGGATAATCCCAGGAATGCCTAA
>Ga0302271_10000416_pt1 | contig 41689 bp, 28 predicted proteins | sample III_Bog_N1_1_FD_198767 | JGI IMG/M metagenome (GOLD analysis project Ga0302271, IMG submission 198767) | Peat permafrost microbial communities from Stordalen Mire near Abisko, Sweden - III_Bog_N1_1 | ecosystem: Environmental > Terrestrial > Soil > Wetlands > Peat | place: Sweden: Abisko...
ACCCCTACCCCCCCGCCTACCCCAACCCCATCCCCCACCACTACCCCACCCCCAACCCCAACCCCAACCCCAACCCCAACCCCAACCCCAACCCCAACCCCAACCCCAACCCCAACCCCAGTTTATTTTGTACTCACAAATAGCCACTCTAGCAGAATCTTTTTAAGTCCATGTAAATTGATAATTTGAGGGTAATTACATCAAAAAAAATCAATGACTCAAGTTCTCTATTTTTCTTATTTTTCTTATAACCTTAAAAAATTAATTGAAACAAGCATATACTGCGAAAGGTTGTATAGTGTAGTGGTTATCACAGAGGATTCTGATTCCTTTGACCCGAGTTCGAATCTCGGTACGACCTTTTTACCTCTCGCCATCAAGATATTATTATTATTGATAAATCATTCTGAAGGCATCTAACTTAGTCAAGCATTTTTAAAAAAATAATTTCTGCTTTTTCTTGAAGAAATTGAGAAACTATCAATACATCACGCTGTAAGTTCTTCATATTGGCTGGCTAGTTATGGTAATTAATTTCAAATGCTCAAATAAACATGGACTCTCTGGTTGGCTGATGCATTCTAAACTATCTTGTAAGAATTTGTTTCTTTTACCTGATAAGATAACCTTTGGAAAGAAAAAGGAGGAGGAATAAAAAGAAAAATTATTGTTTTGTAAGAATAATTGATAATTTTATTAGCTTAAGGAATGACAATTTGGATATTCTTACTTTTCTAGGAATCTAAAATATAAATAGTTCCCTCAAAAATAGCTTGATGACTAATTTATCTTTAAATGATTTTTCCCAAAAAAAAGTGTTTTAAAAAAAGAGAAAACATATGATTGCATTGAATATTTCTGAGAAAACTTTGGAAAATGAGACAATAGAATAAGTCTAAAAATGCATATCTGCTGGAAGGAATCCAGAAATTATTGAAAAAGCATTGCTTATGTGCACTGCATTGATTGGGAAATAAAAAAAATATGAACATTTTTAGAAAATAATTTAAGAATTACTCGAAAGTGAAGATGAAGGATAAATAAACATAACATCTCCTCAAGAGCTCGCCATCCTACTTGGATGCTACTTGCGTGCTCTGTCTATCAAGTAGCTTCCAAGTATTGCGATTTCAGGCAACAAAAAATTAAACTTTTTAGATTTTATCGATGTCTCCAAAATCGAGAAAGCAGTTCTCAGTCATGATTGGAGTTTGAACCACGAAAGATTTTCTTCTCTCATCGAAGCGAATACGTTCTCTTTCACTAACTTAGAGACCATCTATTCACGGCAACTTACGAATGTACACAGACATTTGTTGTCTTTGAAAATAGATATTAGATGGATAAATACATTAGATTTGGTGAAATTCCAGAAAATCATAAAATCGTTGGATTCTCTTGAGAAGCTATCAATTAGGATCTCAAAACGATTTAGAAAAAAAGAGAATAATTCTATTAAAGACTAGGAATAATTCGAATAGACCTATCCAAATCTCTAACTAGTGATTCCAGAGAATGTCAAGGTACTGGAATTCGACATGGCAACCCTTAGTTTGATTCAATTAGAGGATATCTCAAGCGAGAAGAGGTTTATTCGATTAATCATTGATGAAATCGATCCAAAAGATCTGCTAGAAAAAATATCTACTTGTAAAAATATTCAAATGCTCAAAGAAGAGAAAGCGTATTTTAAATCGGAGAATGAATAGTAGTTTTGGATCGATTTGTTTTAAAGGCATTGTCGTACATTGCGAGCAATAGGCAACTTCGGGGATATCTTGTCGAAGATAATTCCTGAAAACAGCTAATTATCTGGTAAGGAGGAATAAATAAGTAATACTTTTGAGGAATTACGAGTTTTAAACGTGACTTTTGAAGAAAAACTCAGTGATAAAGTCAAAATATTCTTGAAAGACTTTATTGAGAATAACGGTTTGAAAGATAAGTGGCGGTATCTCAAAGTAACATTTAGCAACACACAAGGGAAGGTAATTGCTAGAAAGAATAAATATTATAATTGTGAAGGCTAGTTAGCTGAAAAGAGTTAGTTCTTCAGCATAAGTTACAATGTCGCGAATAATCATTGCGAATTAGATTGGATTCTAGAGCTTGGTAAGAAGGCAGCTAATTATAGTAGTAACACCCCCAATCTTCAGATTCTAAAGATTCAAGTTAGTCATGAGACACTCCAACTAACCTCAGAACAGATAACGAAAATCATCTCTTTTGCTTGCAGTTGCAAATAGCTTGAAACGCTCAAAATAGATTTGTCAGATTAAAGGTACACTTCAAAGGCTCATGAGATTCTATCTAAAGAAATCGATCAACTCTGCGAGCTGAGGAATGCTGAACTTTATCTGCGATTCAGCAGGGAGTTTCGTGACACTGAGCACCTGGGAGAGATGCTGATAAGACTTAAATCTCTCAAAAAACTTTGGAACTTTTAATTATTTGTGGGAGGATAAGGTTCAGAGTTCGAAATATTAGCTGTCGAAAGTGTAGCTTGCAGTGCTATTGAGTAAATGCAGATCGAGAATCATGTCAAAAGTGAAGATACTGTAGAGATATTCATGGATTATATCGAAGGACACGATACGGAGATGGATCTTTGGAAGAGAATAATTTAGTTTACTTCAGTGCAGCATATTACTTTTTATTCTGAAAACTAAAGTTCAAGTCTGAGTGACTAAGATGAATTACGATTGATCATCGAAATCATTGAAAATCCTTGTATTCGTAGCTTCACAACTTCTGATTTTTTTTCTGCTTCTGGAGAAGAAAAAACATAGCCAAAGAACATTGATGTGTAAATAGCAAATCTGTTATCTTTGAGAATGCATTTTACAGCCTTCACGAACTTGATTCGCTCTTTTCTTAGTGTCAATCCGGCATTGGTTATGTTCGATTTACTTGAATGAAGCAATAGTGTCAAAAAACAAAATAAACTAATATGTTAAACTCAAGCACATAACAAAACATAAATCAATTGCAGACTGCTGGTAATTTAATGTGAAATATTCGAGTATTTTAAATCTTAGTTTAATGTTATTCAAATACGTTATACCTTGCTTTAATGCGTAATACAAAAAATAAAAAATATAAACAAATTGTATTGGGCACAAAAAAATAAGCAACGTTAGCTCTTGTTTTTTTATTCAGTTGATTGCCATTTCTAGGCTCTAATATCGCAACGTAATCAACTCATTAAACAAAGAGCTTATTCTTGCGTGAATGGAAAATAGTGTTTTATTCTTGCAAAGATTAAAGAGGATTTGGTTGTGGTTTTTAAAATTTCAAATGAGAATATTCATGTTGCTAATTTTATCGTTATGATGTGCTAGCATTTGTATTAGTCATAGTCATTCTTCTGTCTGCAGGTGTAGTTTTCCCTGATTCGAAGATTCTTCTGAGTTACTTTGATAACTCAGATTATCCTTATGAAACTGGATAATCAAATGGATTTGTTGATGGTAGCAGGTACTCTGAATTATCAGTGCATTATGTATGTTGCTTTAATAATTCTCCCTCTAATTTCGATTCTGAATCCGTTAGAGATGAAAGCTCGGAGAATTGAGAATGCTGATGTGTGGTAGTTGTACTTGACCGATGAAATGCGTTGAAAGTGTATTTTTTTTAAGGTATTTAAGTGGTAGATATTAAAGTAGTTGTTTTATTCAAAATTGGCCATTTGGGCTTATGATGATTATGATGAAGATCGAAATAGGATTTCGTTGGACTGAGAATATGCTTGGATTCTTCAGTTTTCAAGCTTGGTTGTTATCTGCTCATTTTGAAATTAGAAAACAAAACATCTTGAATTGATTTGGAAGATGCTGAAGCGAAAGTTGGGAATATAGAAAGTTCTTAAGGATTATGTTAGGTTTAGTGATGGACCGAACTTGAAGAAGAAAGAATATTAAAGTTTCGAGTGTCTTTGTAGTTTGAATTAGTAGCAAATTATGAGTTATTCTGAGTTTTTTTAGGATTAAATAATTTATTGAAGAAAATACTCTAGCCGTAGTTGGATTGCTCAAATGATTTGGGCTACTTTTTGAAGCTGTTTCTGATCTCACTAGCAACGGAAGAAGGAGTTGTAGAAGTAGAAGTCATGGCAAGATTTTCTTAAAAAGAAGTAAAATTATTTTAGTTTTAGGTTTTTTTGAATTCATTGGAGATTATGTTGGTTTTATTGTTAGTTTAGATATTTTTAACTTAGTTTTTGTTCATTTAAAAGCGTTCTTTGTCTCTTTTTTCTTCTGGCGACCTCTCATCTTTAACATAATTCATATCTTGATTGCTATTTGTGTATGTCTCTTGTTATTTTTTCTCTTTAAACAATGAACTACGTTCTGCAGTCTTTTGCAATTATCTCGGGGATATAAAATGGGATGATGATTCTTTAGATTAATGCGGTGTCCAAAACATATCAACTTTAGGTTTTATACTACAATTTTTGTTATTTTTAGTAGCTGAAGCTGTTTCAATCACTTGAGTTGGACTGGTATGAATATGACGTTGAGCATCTTCTTCTAATAATTCCATATTTTATTAAATTGATTCATTGTGATTTTGATTATTTAAACCTTTATCTTTATCCGATCCGCTAGGTGAGTTAGACACACCTAAAGGTATTTATGATAGGATGTGCTTAGACTAAGCGTAGAATTTAAATAAATGCATCTTCTCAGATTCAAAAGATGGTTCATCCATGCTTGAAATCAACTAAAATTAATCACTTAATTCGTTCAATGCTTGTGTCTTTATCTCAATACTACCAAGTTTCCCTTGAATTTTTGCTGATCTCTCCAGCAAGAGTTATTCGGTTTTTTCCATTAATTTAACCTCTTTTTTTCTTAAACTTTCTCGTGCTTCAGCGATCTCCTGTTTGATCATCGATGAGACGATCTGCGCATCTCTCTCGCATGATTAGTTCATTTATTAAAGTCTACTTTCTTGCGCCTTTAGAATCTCAACACTAGCTCTGATTTGATGAGCAGTTTCCTTCATTTTTCCTGCTAATTTATGGAAATTTCCTTCGATTAATATCACATCATGGGATTTATGCAACCCTTCGTTTAAGCAGTCCAAACAAAATGGTTCAGAATCGCATTCAAAACAAAAGAGAATCCCTTATTTTTGTGGATGCTATTCGCACATTAGAACTTCACAAGGCTCTTGCTAAGATCTCTGTTGTTGCTGTGATTATGATTGTTTCATATTATTGTTATTGCTATTATTCGTATTATTGTTGTTGTTGATGAAGAGTTACAGCTATGATACGCTGTTTGCATTCGTAGTCGTCGTGTAATGCGTCGAAGGAAGCTTCTCATCAACACTAACATCTTCCTCCTCTGGGACAACATATTATTTTATACTATTTTCTGCAACAATTGCTTTTCGCCTGTCGTTTAAAGCACTTAGATTGCTGTTTCCACATACGGCTGTGCTAGATTTACTAGAGTAGATCTTGCGGATAAGATTTTTTGAGGTTCCTTAAAACTAGGAATGCAGTGGCTCTTAATTAATTTGATTCTACTTAAATTGCTATGAAGGTTAATCGAGTAGTTAGATGTTTGAGATTATTTGTTATGCTCCTAATGTGTCAAAGTTCGTTAGTTGTTGCATAGGCTAAATCGAAGCTGCGGAAGATGAAGATGAAGAAGAAGAAGCTATAGCAGATGGGATTTAAGCGAATTACTGAGAGGTTGTTGTTTGTTGGACAATTGTATTCTCTGACCAAGGAAAAACAACCATTTCTTATTATTAAACGGAATCTTGGATTGATTCGTTAGTAGATTGTTTACATTGAGAGATATTGTTTATGTTATTATCATTTTCCCTCGGATAATTATAGTTCTCCTCTTGTGGTTATTATGATTCTCCTTAGAATCTAGCCTCAGAGAGATATTCTAACTGTTTCTGCTATTCCAATTGCTGTCTTCTCAAGTGCTACTCAAAGAGAAACCCTTAACTTAATGGGATATTGTTCTATTATATTTATTCTGGAGGGTAAGATAAGAAGTTAGGAACATCGTTAGGATTTAGATTGGTAGTAGTAGTAGTATTTCTGTCTTTGTGAAGAAAATCTTCTTGAGTTTATGGAAAAGTTAAATTATTTTTGAGTAAAATCTTGCGATCTAAAGCTTGAAGAAACTCATCGATAGCTGATGTTGCTGATTGTGTTAACTATGTAGGTTACCCACAAGCATAACAGCTAATACTGATCGCTTAGTTTCCATTTACTAACACAGCTTCCCCTTCTCCACGCAGAACACTCACGCCCATACACTGCAAGCAAAAATTGTCTCCACAAGATAAGCAGATGTAATCAGTAGGGATACCCTAGCAGCGAGCACAAATCACAGCGTCTACATTATTATTTATGCAGACTAATTGTTATGGGGGAATATTGATCTAATGCTACTGCTATAGCAGCAGTGATGATAACTGATTCTGTGATTTTTGCATTTCTTTTTTTTGAAGACTTTTTTAATGAAGTTATTAATGTTTCTTCTTCTTGTTTTTATGTTTGTTTAGAGAGTTTGAGTCAATTTCTTAATTAAAAGATAACCTATCAATATCAAACTGCCTTTCCCGCAAAGAATCCCCACTAGAAAAACAAACAAACAAAGAAAGAATGAAATAATTCACATATCCTCTAACTGATCATTATCTCTTGCATTTCATTTCATTTCACTCCCATTGAATTCTTTTAAATTTCGGTGAGGTTGTTTTCTCGTGCAAACAAGCAACCAATTTAATAGTTTCACATCTCTATCATTCTCTTTTTTATTTATTAGACTTACTTAATCCCCTAAGAGAATAACAAGAATTCAAACTTTTGAACAAATCTAGATTGGAAAGGGTTACATTTTTCAAATGACAGTACAAGATAATCAATTCGAATCAATGAAGAAATTACAAACCATAGGGATTCTTTTTGATATTTTCACTGATATCAAAATATCTAAAAGAATAATAACTCAATATTGCAGTCTACTTAAAATCCAAATTCTTGCAATGAATGGGCTAGAAAAGAGATGACAGCAGCTGTTATCATTGTTGCTACTCTCATTTTTGAATTTTACTAGTTTTTTAATGGTCAAAATAATTAAATGAAGATCAATTGTAGCCATTTAATTACAACCTATTACCAAAATATTTTCCTCAAAAATTGCTTTAAAATTATGCTTACTTTCCATTCTTATCTCAATATCTCATTGTCAATATGAATTAAGCAATCAATTTATCTTATTCTTTCGAACATTTAATTCACATATTACAATACAAATTTGGTTAATAATCTTATTATTATGTTCTTTTTCTTATTTTAGTCTTTGATTGCTTGTTGGCTTCCTTTAAAAAATTTTTACCTCATATAATCTACTACGCTGAGACCTTTGTGTGATATTCCCTGAAGAACCGAAGGAACGCACTCCCAATGAAAATCAATATCAGCAGAGAAAACTAAAGTGCATTAAGTGATTTTTTTGATATCGATGAAACACTAGAGAGAAACGGTGTCAGCAAGAAAACAGTTACAGCTAGTTTTACATACAGTGCGTATTTCCATGGCTGTAACCCTGTTGGGAATGTTGATTTTGGTCTTAGTAATATCATATTTATCAAGCCGCATATTATCAATGTAACATCAAATGCAATTTCTAATCCTTTCTCGCCGTTTGCTGGTTCAGGACTGCCTTAACATAGAAATTCAAAAAATACTTTTCCTGTGATAGCTGCAGCAGGTAATACATGGCCGACTCGAAACAACCATTTTGCATAGAAAAGCGGAGTGTTCATAATAGGGTGATTGGTTTTTGCTTTTTGTAGTAGTAGATAAATCAAGAAATACTTGAAAGAATAGCTTGTGTGGGGGGTTTTTTGAAAAATAATAGATACAATTATTGATTATTTTTGTTACTTATTTCCTAGTCTGAGACTGAATTATCATATAAAGGACACTTTGGCCGAGTGGTTAAGGCGGCGGCCTGCTAAGCCGTTTCCCTTTGGGAGCGAGAGTTCAAGTCTCTCAGGTGTCGAATTTTTTTTTTCGGGATTAATTTTTCAAATGAAAACAAAAGGTATATTTTGAAATAGACAAACTAAAAGATGCTCTGAATAGATTTATTAAGTAAATGGGCATTGAGAGCATTAACGATTGGGTATTGAGAGGATTAAAGGTTTGAATGACATCAATAGGAGAGGAAAATATGCAAAAAGAAAAAGATATTTCTAAATATGCAAAATATGGAAATAGCAAGTTTACAAAAGAAAAAGAGAGAGATAAAAGATGGGAGAGGAACATTGAAATCACCTTGAAAACTGTCTAGAATCTCCAGATTTGTTCTTATTAAGCAATCTTCTATCTTTTTCCTTTTTTAAGAAGAATAAAAATAAACAATTTATATTCATTTGTTGATTTTTTGGTAAAGACCATAAAAGAAGCTTTCTTAAATAAAATCGAAGGATCCAAGAAATGATTAAATTGAGATTCTTACTTAGAAACCACTTTTGCTGCCTGTTTTGGAATCGTGAATCTGTTTAACTTTGTTCTTTCTTTGAGTCCTGCTGCTGATCTTCACATTCAAATTAACCCTTGGAGGTACTTTAAATCCAAATGATCTACCAACCTTCTGTAGATCTAGATTTGCAACCTCAAAAATATCCTTCAAACTGTGAGCTGCATAGGCCTGAAGGGAAAAAGGAAAGGGTAAATTTTAGTCAATACAATATATACTAATCTGATATTACATGCAAGTATGATCTGAAGGCTTCAAAAGCAGTTCTATTCAAGAAATAATTTCTCTCGATGAGTTTATCGAACTATTCTTAGATGTTAGCTAGCTTATTTTCAGGGAACTCATACTCATTTAATGTAACTTTAGCTGTTTTGAGGTATTTCAAGTAATCTTTCTCTTCAGGGAGCAGCAGCAAAAGTGCTTTACCTGATGAGCTAGCTCCTCTGCAAGTTCTACCTACTCTATGGATGTACTCCTTAGTATCATCAGGAGGATCGAATTACACAATCCAGTCAACATTTGGAATATCTAACCCTCTAGCTGCAACATCAGTGCATAATAGTATACCCTCTGTAGCATTCTGGAATTCGTAGAATGTGTTCAAACGCTTCTATTATTTTTGTCTGTTATCAATCATAATAAATAATTGAACTCATTTCCAAGAATTAATTCGCTTTTTTTCAAAAACAATTATCTTACTTTCCATGAATATCGAGCACAGGAATATCGATGTAATTGAGTAAATCTGAATGGAATTTCACAGAATTGCAGGAACTAAAGAAAACCATGACTTTCTTCTTCTTTTGTTTCTGCAAAAATGTAAAGAGAAGTCTAAATTTCTTGTCTGCTTCGACTATCACAAATCCTTATTCAAGCCCTTCCACAGTTGAATGTTCTGCAATATCATCAACTCCAATGTAAATCGGTTGTTTCAACGACAATCTCGCTAGATCTTCAATTTTCTTTGATTATGTTGCCGAAAACAACACAGTTTATCTATCACTTGGGATTAATTTTAAGATTTCAGTCATTTCCTCTTAGAAACCGATTCTCAGCAGGGCATCAGCTTCATCAATGAACAAACCTAGCAGATTATGGTACACAAAACCAGCTGTATTCTGCAAATGATCTAAGAGTCTTCCTGGTGTTGCAATGATTAAATTCACACCTGCTTTTAGTTTAATCGCTTCGGCTTTTCTATTAGCACCTCCAATGAGGATACCTAGAGTCTTAGAATGGAAAAACAATAATTCCTTTGCTACATCATAGATCTATGTTGCTAATTCTCTTGTAGGTGTGATAATAATGATCCCTGTACCGTTGGATTACACGAAATTAGCTTTGTACAGCATTTCAATAGCAGGGATGAGAAACGCGAGGGTCTTACCGCTTCCTGTTTTGGCTGCACCTAACACATCTCTGCCTTTTAGCAGATGACCTATTGTTTTACTTTGAATTTGTGTCATGTTAGTGAATTTCAGTTATTTCAAAGCATCTTTAGTTGGTTTGCAGATTTCTAGATCCTCGAAGACATCATTTGAAAAGAATCCAGCTCTAGATAATGGCAGTTCACGATTACCAGAAGTAGCTGCATTTTCTTCTGTGGAGAGATATTAATGCATATTTGCAGCGGATATTTTGACATTGTCCTTTTCGTCCTCAGAGACATCTTCAGCAATAATAGCTTCAGCGTCTTCCTCGTCCTATTGATTTTCTTCGTTATCTTCATTTTCCTCATCGGAATCTTATGTTTTAGCATGCTTCTTGGATTTCTTTTCCTTTTTGATTTTTTTACTCTTTTTATCAATACCAACTTGTTTAGTACTAGGTTCTTCTTCTTCTTCATCATCTTGATCCTATTCGACTTGTTTCTTCTCTTCCTGCTCGATTGGTTCTTCTAAATCAGCGTGTTTGTCTTTCTTGAGTTGCTTCTTCAGCTTCTTGTACTCTTTTCCTCCCATTTCTAGCTGTGGATAATTTGTAATTTGTGTAGATTAAATGAATGTTTTTTGTTAGTTTTATCTTTTCAAATAAATTCAGCTCCCCAAATTAAAGAATTGCTTTTTGTTTCCTGATTAAAATTCACAGCATTACCATCCAAATTTAATCTAAACATTTGTCCTTCCTTTTGATAAAGTTAATCAAGAAAAAGTAGGACTTTCCCCGTAGAAATTTCCTCTTTTCTCCTTAATCTTCATTAAATCTCAGTGTATTTCTCAAAAACAGATCATTTTCCAAACAAGCAGTCTCTGAAAATTATGATGAAAGGTATTCACCTGGAGAAGAGAGTCAACCAACTTAATAGTGATCAACGGAAATGCCAAACAAAGTCAAGATCTGCAATTAAATATTTCTCAGCTCTTTTTTGTATGAATCATGTACATTTCTACTTTTCATAAAATTATAAATCTATCAGATTTCATGAAAATCTTTACTTTTGCAGACTTACCATCAGAAAATGCCTGTTTTAGGAAGGGCAAATCAAGCTTATTTTTCTTAGCAATATTTAATTTAAAAATTGATCCACTACAATACCCTAAAATTATCAAGTCATTCAAGAAGGCTCTAATAATGCTAGTTGCTTTCAAGCACACAGGCTAATATATTCAGCATAATTCCTCATTCTATTGTCAGAGCTATTTCATTTCTATCCTGATTAGATGTGATTCACATTTTGCAAAATTATATTTTTTTATCGAACTTAAACAAAAAAGGAAAAAAACCATCAATAAACAAACATGGACATCTCAATCGAGACTGCTAAAAACCGCTAAATAGCATTAAGCAATACTGAGTTGGAGCTAAAACCAACAGCAAATTCAAGCCCTCCTATTTCTCCTGATAGCTATTCACCGACTTTGCAAAAAGAAAGCAATTCCACTTTACATAAAACAACTACTTCTTCTTATTTAGCACCCTCCAAAAAAACTAAAGCATTTTTCAACCTCTTCAAGGTAACCCTCAATCACTGTTAAACCAACATTCCTTAAGATAATTAAGACATTTCCCCCAAGAAACCAATTTATATTCCTCCTTTCCATTAATCTTCAATATTTTTTATTTCTAGGGTTTCATCGGTTCTGGTATTTTAGCATTGCCTTATGCTTTCCAATAATCTGGAGTACTTCTTGGAACGATCGTATTTCTGATGATTTCGTTACTTATGCAGATGACAATGGAATTACTCTTCGAAGTAGCTGATAAAATAGGGAATAACTCAATTTGCTATGAGCAACTAGCATAAATCGTTTTTGGTAACAAGGGTATGTAAATCGTGAAGTTCTTCTTGTTAATGTTTCAATTCGGCAGCTGTATCGGATATTTAGTGTTTTTTCTTAAATTCTTTCATCATGTGTTCTAGCCAGAGGAATTAAACCAAGATATTCTCTATGATTTGTTATATCTAAGCGTAGCATTTCTGATAATTCTCCCAATGAATCTGATAAACGATATGGATTCTTATGCGAATTTCTCGTTACTTGGAAATTTCTTTATTTTATGTAGTCTGACAGCGATTACTGTCAACAATGTTATTCAATTAGTTTAACAGAATTCATCTCACCCATCTTCTGGAGAGTCCTCATCGCAGTAAAACTCTTCTTCTTTGTCTTCTTACACACTGAGCTAAGTGCCATTAATTGAAGTAAGTAACCTCCTAATGATGCTAGGAATATCGGTATTTTCATTCGAATGCATTGGGATTGTATTCAGCATTCGACAAGGTGTTTAGGATTCGATTATGTTCTCTAAGATCTTCACTACCACTTCGTTTTGTATCACTGTGCTGTATCTAGGGTTCGCATTACTCGGAGCTATCAGCTAAGAGCAAACCCATGATATTATTCTCTTCTTGCTACCAAATAGAATAGATACGTATTACTTTCAGATAACATACGCGATTGCATTAGCTATTAGCTACCCAATATAGCTACTACCAGCCTTGCATATTCTTGAAGCTGGATCGATTGTAAAAACCTTTCTGAAGCCAAATTCTTAGCATTATTTAATGAAGCGATTTGCTTTTAGAGTTTTGATTTCACTTATGATTTCAGCAGTTGCATTAGTGATCCCGAAATTCGCTTTGTTTATTAATTTCATAGGGGCATTTGCTGGCGTGTCGCTGTAATTGATTTTCCCTGTGCTTATGCATTTAATTTTATTCAAAGATACACTGACATGCACTGAGAAATTTAGGAACTATCTCTGTCTTGGAATAGGATTGATAGGTGGTATAGCAGCAACTGTAATGTCAATAATTGATTTAGTTAAAGCAATGAAATGAGGGATAGTGAAAAACGAGAAGATAGCAAGGCAGAAATAGAAAGAAACAATGCTTGAAATATCAACGAAAAAAGAATAATAATTTGATAAATCTGGAAAAATAAGGGTTTCAAGAAAGCGAAGAATATCTGTATTCTTGTGTTCAATAATCGCTAGAGTCCAAAATGAATAGCATCCTGCAAGCTTTAATTAATTAATTTATTAATAAATAAATACTTGTTATTGTTGGGTGGTTCTTGTTCAACAAAATCATCTTAAAACCATTTTTTTATCAGAATATCCACAAATATTCTTTGTCAGTTCAAAAGATAATATTTATCAAAGGTTGCAGCTTTTTTGAAGGAAGAAAGGGGTATTATTGGTGTCTTTACTTAATACAACATTTAACATAAAATATTATTATTTGGATTATCCGTTTTTATATCCCTTTATTCCTTCAAACATAAATGATCTTCTAATGATACTACGGAAAAAGTGTGAACGCATCAGCTAAAGAGAACGTCAAATCAGGAGATCCAGAGATATAAATCCTCGACGCTTGAGATAATATTTACACTGGAAGTGCCTCTATGAACCTAGCATCATAGTACGATAATGTCCTCGAAAACATCCCTTCAACCTACTCAAACTCCTTTTCATCTTTTAGTCTCAGTGTCAACGAAAATCTCGTTCCATACATAGCATTTTAGAACCTCAGCAGTGTCTAAATTATGTCTTTTCCGACGAATAACTTGACACTTTCGCACGATAAAAACAAATCAATCCGCGTATCTTATAGGTACGAGAATTCATTTGGATCTCTCCCTAACGCAGCTGTGAATGCATTGCCTTATCCTCGTTCTTCAGCTAATTTGTACGCGCTTCGCTGGAGTTCATAGAAAATTAAATCTAAAAATGGCAGTATACCTGTGCCATTCGCGAAAATAACTATTTTCTCATTAGAAGTGTCCTTCAACTCAAGTCCTCTCCCGAGCGGGCCTTCAATACGGTAGATCTTTTGTTAGTTCTCATGCATGGTTCTGCTTAATGCGTCTTTCGTTCGATATTTCTTAACATAAATCGGTAATTTATCACTGACACTTTCAACTCGCCATTCACTTAAATGCCGTAGTGACTCCAAAAATTCAGATTTACTGTTCGTTCTGTTCATTTACTGGTATGCATATGACTAAGAAGGGTTCTCTGATTGAAGAATATCAAGGTAACTTGCTAGGAATGATCTTAATCGTTGGTTGTATTATGTCAAACAGATGACATTCGTGTAGAGTCTGTTTCGTTGCTATTTCGTACCTTTCACATAAATACAGTAATGCAACCCAAACCAACTGACACCAGGTAGCCAGTTCTTGACACTGCATACCCCACTTTTGAAGAAAAGTACTGATTTTTCTTTTTTGACGACCATAAACGAAGCACTGTCTTACAGCAGAGGTATATTTATTTCTTCATTTTTGAGTTTCACTACACTTACCCTAGATACTTCCTCTTCCGGATTCTTAAAGCTGTAGTCACTATCCCCTTCCATATACCTTGAGCTCCTGGAGGACTATTATTCTCCTTTTCCTTGCTAAAACGACTGCTTTCTTAACTCAGATTAAGTTAAATATTAAAACTAACCAGAGTTTTACGAAGCCGATGCCAACATATCTTTCGATCTAAGAAGTTCTTTAGACTTTTAGTTTTCGTTGTTTTTCTCAAGAATATCAACTGCCTGATCGCTCCCGCTGTCTTCATGCTGGTATACTTAGTCAATTTTATAGTTATCTTGATTGTTGTCAGTGTCAGGTGAATATATTATCAGAGGGTTTTTATTAGTGTAATCAATATTCCCAATGAATCTGTCTTTCAGATAAAGCAAATAGGCAAGTGAATGAGAATGTGGAGGGTTAGTTAGATCTTTGGTGCTTTGGATGCCTTCGATGTGACTCTAGCCATTCAAAAATCTTTACATTTCTCTGCCATTGCATTCAGAAAAAATATAGCTACCACCGGGGTGCAAAAAATCCGTTAAATCGTAGACTTTTGAGCCCACGAGGCAGTATTTCATATCAGGGAGTGCTTACTTGATAGTCTCAGTAGATTCCCAGGAATTCAACAACAGCATAAGTTGTTTTTTATCATCTTTTGAGATTTGATTTCGTAGGCAGCCAAATCGCAGAGTTATAATATGGATAAGCTTTGTGATGTATCTTTGAACTTTGCCTTGACGATGAGCACTCTCGAGCATAATCCAGCCGATAATAATTAAGGAGAATATCCTGATTTTAATAGAAAAACAATCATTGAGAAAACAAAGAAATTTGTTCATAATTATTCTTGTTTACAGTGATATGCCAGCAGTCGATGCGAAATGTGATTTGTTCTCATTCTTGAGTATCTTAGACGACCATTCACCAGTGAAAATGATGTATTTCGCTAGGAAATACAAAAATATCCCTGTGTATTTATGAATAGTTTTCAGCAATGGCAGAGTTAATTGTCTATCTGTCTTGTAGATCCTCTACTGAAGGATGAACCCAAGTGCGTGCTACGCAATTACTATTGCAAGCATAAAGCAGGAGAGGATGTGATGCAAGGAAATATCGGAGTATACAATTGCGTTGATTCTTGTTTTATTGAAAATCAACAAGGCAATGCCGATTGCAACAGTGAAGACATTCAGAAGTAAAAATATCAATTAATGAAGAAGAATGTAATATTTCCAGCCTTTCAGATACCGAATAGTTAGAATTCCTATGTCGGCTAAGTATCCCCAGCCGAAAAACAGCAATGATGTATGGAGCTTGTAGAGCCAATTAGGGACAATGACTTCGTCGCTCATTTCATGGATAATACCTGATTTGAAATAAGCAAATGAGAATCGGCTATCGAAAAATAATGAAATTATATCGAAATTATTAATTCTTTTTTGGAGTGGTTTCTTCATCTGAAATTATTCTGAAATTATTTATTTATTTATCCTCCTTTTTTTACCAGATTTAAGAGGAACAATGAATCTGTTTTTTCTTCTGCCATGGAAGGCAATTGTAGGTGAGTCACTTGTAGCGATACTTATCAGGTTCTTGTCGTTTGGCTCGAAGCCCACAGTGAATAATATCTAGAGGATGTTTTCTTGAGATTTATCTCCAATTGAAATACTAAAAGATAATACTTCCAAATCGTCTTATTCCTCTCTAATAGGCTTTGAATAGTTGTAGGAGTAGTACTTAAAGAGATCAATGTAAGTTATATTATCTATGATTTGATATTCAATAGCTACACCTGAGCCTTAATGCATGAGATAGTGGAATCCAATACCTAGCCAGTTGTGATGAGATTCAGGAATTTCAAGGAGAAGAGTTATCCTGTCAGAGGGTTCATTGATGCTAAATGAAATAGAGATGTCCTTCAGAAATAATGAAGATGTGTTCAAGTGCTAGAGTGGTATTGTCTCAAGTTCAGCGAAGGAACTTAATGGTTGGGATGTGTCAATCAGCACTCCATAGCTAAATGATGCTAAGGAAGTTAGGATAAGAATCAGAGTTCTTAGTAAAGATTGCCTCATTTGAAAAATAAGTTGTTTTATGACAAAAAGATGTAATTTATTAAAGATTTATCACATAACAAAAACACAATTTTAATTTTAGTTTTTAGAAAGAACCAAAGTGAGGTTAAAGATCATCTAGTGGAAATATACCTAGTAGATTCTGATAGCTTACTTCTTGGAAATAGCATGTTATTAAAAGTCATGTTTTTGAGATTGTTTTGGAAAGAATCCATGGAAAATACTTAAGATATTTCCTGTTTTGAGATTGGAAGAATGAAAAATGTGTTTTTGATTTTGATTTTTGGAAGGAGAAATAGAAGGAATTCAAGCGAGTAAAGTAATATGGGATATCCCAAAAAGAAAGAAATATAATGCGATTGTTAATGTTAGAAATGTTAGCTGAAAACTAGTTGGTATGGTTTTCAGGAGAAAATAAAGAATCAAAAACATTGTAATTTTAAGATAAAATTGCTTGAAATCTAATGAGATTTAACCAATTTTGCAATAGTTTGAGAAGGAAAAGACAAAAGTGAATTTTCTTTAGTAAATGGTGATCAACATTATTCTCACTTTCTCTCTTTTGAAGTGTTTAAATGGATAAATAAATAATATTCATGAGATTTTATGTGCCAAATACTAACAAACCTAAGCTAAAAAGTCAGAAGAATATTCTTGTATTGCCTCAAACCCTCTTTTTTGTTATTTATTGTCTCTCTTTATCAAATGAGCTAAGTAATTAAGAAGGGTAATTAATACCTTCCCTTTGATATTCAATATCCTAAAGACAATGAAAATAGTTTAAGATAGGGAAATAAACAATAAATTAAATTATTATTTATCCCAGACATATAAACACATAAATACTGCAAACATACCCAAGAAACAGAAAAAGAGATCGGAAATGAGAAAAGCTATCGAACGCTGGCAGTATGGCTAACACACTACATAATTTGAATCTTTTCTTGAAACAAAATGCAGTTTAATATTTATCCTTTCTAACTTCCCTCATTTTTTAAATAATTCCTTTGCCCACTAATAGCGAAATCGTATACACTCCATCGATTAGATGGTACACCTTGCCTAAGCCAGGTGTGAGAAGATCCAGATACCCAGCTCCAGCATCTGAGCCTATCAACTACGACGAAAACGTCATCGACTACAAGACAGCATTCAGAGATTCCCCTCATGATATCCGCTACCATCATGAGATCCATTTGTCAAACTAATCATATCATCAGCAAGCTGATCCAGTTGGAGAGACTTCAACCGAAAGGTAGCTAGAAATAAAGAAATATATTCGAAACAAACATAAGTTAATCTTTAAAAATCTTAATTGTAAATCTATCTTTTGAATTGAAAATCCATTTAGATTAGTGAGATATGGGTATCTCAAGCCAACTGAAGTGGGCAACTAAGAGGCAGTTGCATCTGCTGCTTAGAATTTCTAAAAGAAAGAAGGAAGAGAAGTTACCAATAACAGTAATTCATTTGACAAGGAGATTCTTAAAAACTCAAAAATTTTTATATTTATTGTATTGTTTTGTCTGCTTTATGAAGTTGTTGTCGATCAAATCAACCCAAATAGCAAACCAGTCACAAAGGAAAACAGAGAATCTGTTGCACACTGTGTGAGACAGATCTTTGAATCTTTCCGTGAGGTCAGCGCAGCTTAGATTTGGTCAAACGATCTCAACGAGGTTTACAATCCAGAAATATACATCTACAAGACCTACGACATGTTGGGTAAGTGATACATAAGCTAACACATTAAGGAGCAAACAGAGAATGTGTCATTTTTTGGAAATTTTATGATTTCTGCTTTTGAAACAAAAACAAAATATACAAATGATGGAGGAATATTTCAATTGTTTGGTTAATATTTTTCAGGTGACGATCCAGTGTGGCGTTAACTAAAGCTCGACTTAGAGTGGACCTTCGAGAACATTGCTGTAAAAATATACAAACACTCAAAATCTTTGTTTATGTGGAATTTCCAATTTGCGAATATTTCTTTTGGAGATTATTTCTGATTTAATCGGTTTAAAAAAAATGTAATTTGTTTGTTTTTTTATAGGATAGAAGAGAGTCTCTTGGATACATGCCAACATTCAGAGGAGATCCCAACTTCTGGTAGGCTCTTGATAATTCATTCTCACCAGAGAATATTGTCAATGTGCAGATCTCAATCAAAGACAAAGCTACCACCATTGGTAAGAAGATCAATTGTTTAAATCCATCAATCATAAACTTTCTGAAATTCTAACTTTTTGGTGATTATTTTTTTCACAGATCCCAAGGCTTTGACTTTATCCCATTAGACTGAGCAATACCACAAGCAAGGAAAGCTTGTTTATCCTATCCGCAACAATCTTGTCGTCGAATGAGGCTAAGTGTTTGGACACCACAAAAAAGAGGAATTTAATAAATTAGTACACTCATATGTATTTCTTTGTTCCTAATAATGCAAAATTCATGTTCTTTCAAATAACAATTCTACTATGTCAAATACCAACCAATATTATCTCTCTCTCTCTTTTTCTGTTAGGAAATTACAAAGTTCAATCAACTGTGCAATAATAAAACAATCAATCCAACATAGAGTCCATCTAATCTAAATACTTTTTGAAAATAGCTGATTAATTTGTTTCAACTAAAATAAACTTTTTCTATTTCTAACATTTCCCTTTATTTAATTTTTGATTCCAATTTCCTTTTACAGATTTGCTAGCTTTTTCTTTAAACAAATTGAAATAAAAAAATAGAAATAAGCAGAAATACAGTTTTACAATATACTTTTAAAAAGAAGAACAAAATCAGCTTGAGTGCATTAATCATCATATCAAGATTCATCTATGTTTACAGCTTCAAAATGTCAGTAGATCATATGGAGAATTCTAAGTGAAAGAGAGTAGAGTATTAGATTTCTTTTTGACAATCACTCTAATTCAATTCCACAGCCTAACTAATTCCAAAGTCTTTTTAACTACCTTCTGTATCAACTTATTTCCTAGCAATTCCTTATTAATTAGCTCACAGATTGAAATATATACAAAAAAAATTATCTGAGTTTCTACTAAAATATCATATAAGATCAACTGAAATCACATCATTTCTCTCTTCCTCTCACTTCTTTGATTACCCTTTACTGAAGACAGCTTACAAGTTAAGGATATATTTCTTAAGTTCTTTAATCGTAGGTAATTTGATAATCTTATGATTCAGTGACAATTTCAAATTCGATTCCGTGTAATTTATCAACGAAATAAACGGTCTACCTTGTTCATCTGTGTCTTCCGATATCAGTGATCCACTTAATATAATCTCCGCTCTTTCTTTCCCTTGCTAAACGGGATATTCTTTTAGATTCACTGAAGTCTAAACTGTTAAATACGTCGTAGCATCAATCTGCTTATTTCTCTTTAAATAAACGAAATCCCTTGCTGAGATCACTAGCACTTTCTTGTATGCAATGTATATCAAGTGGTGATCATCACAAGCACTCAACTCAACTAGACTATCAATGGAGCTGTTGTTCTTTTTGCTGTGTGCTTCATTTAGTGTTAGATGCATATATTCCCTAGCACTCACACCATACAAGTTAAATTCCGTTCGTATCTTGAAGTACTTGTATTTATCAGTCTACGCAGGTTTCGCGTAGATTTTCGAGTAGAACAGCTCATGATTGTTAGGATCTTTATGTACATCAGTATGTTCTAACGTGAAACCATCAGGAATGTAATCTTTTCTGATAGTATCAGCGAAATCTCTTTCCGCTTGTTATCCAATTGTTTAGTAGTTACTCAGTACAGTAGGTAGATCTAATGGAAGATTCTTGTTTGGACTGAGTTTGTTTGAGCAAAAGGAATTAGCCATCCCTCTAGCTTTCTCTTCACTGTATTACTCGAGTTTAGCTAAGAGTTGATTACGGTAGTTTTCTTAATTATCTTCTTCTGTTTTTTCTGTATTATTATTATTATCATTATTCTTATTTCCTTTTGGTGTGCTTGCGATATCTTCAATGTACGTCAACGAAGATATCGCTTTGGTAACACCTGCGTTATTGATACTTGCATCTCCGTTGTTCTTGTTGTCCTTGCGCTTTGCAGTATTTGCAGTATTTTCAGAATTACTCTCCGCGGAATTTTGATGATGCAAATGTGCAGAATCGTTCACATGCTCTTCTTCTTCGATGATGCAGGAGAGATTACTGTGCTTCAGTAGATATCTAGTGCTATCAACTTTCTTCATCGCTCTCGCTTACGCATCGTTCTCCATGCTGTCGTCGATCTCAGTGGGTTGCTCACTGTGGTTATTACTACCATGATCTTTCCCGAATCCGGAGCTTTTCCTGCCTTCTGGGTTGATACTATTTTTAGATCTCGCGAGTTGAGCTGCTTTTTGTTCTTCTTTTCCTTGCTGGCGTTGCTAAGCTAGCGTCTTCATACCGACTTTCCCGTGATGCTTGATCTGATTCAAAGAGGAGTTTCTTTAAGGAAGAGTTGATGAGGAACCAAAACACTGTGAGACAGTAGATGAACAAGTGCCCATGTTTTGAAAATATTATCTGAGAGTTTTTTGCTTCTTTTAATCGTTGTTTGTTTGTGCCTTCTTCTTTTTTGTATCTAAATCTATCAAACTTCAAATCAATCAATCAATTAAGCAAACCCATGTGACTGACTCTCTCTCTTTTGTATTCTTCTCTCCCCTTTGACAAATTATCTCAAAAAATCTAATTCTGCTGCTGCTTCATCTAAACTTCAAATATGAATTATGCAGTTTATGTGAATTTCAAGACAAATTGTTTGGGTTTTTATTTTCTTCTTTCTTTTGCTTGAATATGCGCTACTTCCAAATACAGCATGCAAAATCTCTGGCTTAACGAATTATCTGATTCATGGATGCACCTATTACCTTATCAATAATATTCTATTTATCTTGTTCCTTGTTTTAATCTATTCTTTTGATAGAGTTTGTCATAACATTTCTTGAATTTCTTTCTTTTTTTGATGACGGGATCCAAGTAGGTTAAGAGAATTGAACAAACAACAAAAAGTTGATTTGTATTATAAATCAGTCTGCTATCTAACAAATTTAGTCATCCCCTCCAAAATAATCTTGATAATGTATGTGTTTATGTGTAGTTTTCAACAAAGTTGTTTATTTAAAAATTACGTTACAATTTAGAAGAAAAAAGGATAAAATACGAGATTGATAAAGTGTGAAAAAAGTTGGGAGGAAGAAGGGTTAATCCAGCAAATCCTGTAAAGTTGGTGGAAATGGATATGCCAGAAAGAGATCAAGCTGGATTTCTCAGATTGATTCGTTGATAAGAAATTTTTGCTAAATTATTCATTTTTTTCTTCCCAGGATCATAATTTAGCTAATGCAGCCTGCAAAGCTTGGAATTGTTTCTTTTATCTATGAATAATTAGCTGTCTCTGCACATAGTGAGATGTATCAATGTGCAAATCTAAAGAAGACATCTCAGATACCTTTAGCCCCTTATCTATACTATTATATGAGATCAGCATACCACTCAGCATGAGCTATGCTTTTTCAATCTTATCTTCACTGCTTGCCGCGGAGGATATCTACGATCCTGATGTCTTTCTCATCGATTTCTTAAGTGGTGATGTAGGTTTAGATTGCTAGGCTGTTAGGTTTAAGGAATCAGATTCGTCTAATTCACTGAGTTTAGACCGATTTAATGCAGATGTAGATTAACAAGCTATTAAACATGTATTAGGATCGATAATTTTTATAATTTTGACATAAGTGAGCTCTCGAGGCTTGGAGAAATGCTGTCTTTGGAAGAGCGAGCGAATAACTTACACAAGAATTCCTTTAGTGGAGAGATCACCCCAGGAATACAAGATCTTCGATTGATCATTGCTAGGATTGGCAGTGCTGTTGGGTGTGGTATTCGATGTTTGCTGGGAGAGCTATTGAGATAAAGACAAAGGTAGTTATGGGGATTGTGATTACTGTTGTTGCTGAGTGATATGGGCAGACTTGATGTTTTTTTGGGGAAGTTAATTAGTGGAAACGGAATTATCAAGTGACGCTTTGTGTTGAATTTTCTGATTCTGAATGATCTAATTACTATTTGATGGTTATTACTGCAGCGAATGGGATTGCTAAAGAATGGGGAGTGGCTGCTAGTCGATTCCACTGATAATATCGGATTGATCGTGCAAGAAAGGATCTTAGGATTCAAATGAAAGCAGGGGAACACCTAAATCTAAAAATTATTGCAGATTCGAGACATTCCTGTGAATGCTCTCTGCAACTAATGTAAAATACTTGCTCTTGCTGGGGAGAGATTGCTCGTTTTTGAGATATATCGTGAGCTCACTTGGCTCTGCTGACTGGATATATGCTCTCTCAAATGCAGGAGAGTTATTAGAAGATTCAAAAGTCCTCGCATTGAAAAATGCAGAAACATCTGAAATAATCTACTCCAGATTCAGCGATGGGCTGCCTCTTTCACCTTGGAATTGCAGTTCAGAGAGCGAGCAACCATCGGCAGTTAGCTGCTATGATCCATTCATAGACTCAGTGCATACATTCAGCGATGGTCTTTTCGATTATTTGCTCCCTTTGGTTTTACTTTTCGTGCTTCTCAGACTAGTTATGCTTCCTGAGTTGTTACTCCCGAGGCTTTCATCTTTCCTCCAGTTGGTGACTGCATATGTTGAAGGCATAGAACTTGGATCGGCAATAGCAACGAGTCTACTCCCCCCACGAGAAGTAGATACACTTAGAGACTATGCTGATTTCATGCAGCACATTCCACGACTTTCTTATCCACCCATTTTTTTCAGAAATTGCCAGCAAGGAGGGGGGGTAACACACTAAACACACAGAGAAGGAGTGAGGGATGTTAATATCTTGATGCTTAACTCTGTCTGAATATTTATGATTAGTTACTGTATTGTTGGTGGTGTTGTCTTTTTGTTGTAGTTAAGCAAAGTATGATTAATTATTTGAAATGTGTTAATCGCAAATCAATTCGTTCTCTTCCTTCCACCTCCCAACAAATATCTCTTACTATATCTCTCCGCTATCCAGAGAATAAAAAAAATATTATACTTACAATAATCTCTTTATTTCTCTGCCCCTCTTTCCCCCCCTGATTATATTAATAATTTGTAAAACCCTCTATTTTGTTTCTTTTTCACTTGAGATTTCTGATTTAATTATCTATTTATTTTTACCCTGTGTGAGAATAATTTTCAAATCTTCAATCAACCAACCAACTAATTCACCCCCTCCTCCCAGACACAGTTGTCCTTTGCTGTAAATTTCTAGCTAAACTACGCATCTTCCAACTTCTCCGATCGTTTCTCATTTAATTACTTCATTGCTTATTATCCACCCACTTTAATAAAAGGAATCTTATCCTCTCACGTCATCGTAACACAGTATCCCAACCAACGATGTGCTCTTGAATCTTCTAGTCTATGCAATTAACTAACAATAATTGAAATTAACAATTTTTTTAAATAATTATTTAACATCAACACGAACGATCAACTAACCCGCGCAATGACACAATAAGATTCGTATTATTATAATTTTTTCTGATTGATTCTGCTGATTAATAATCTTGACAAAAATGCACAAATATACATATTCAAGAGATCTTTATGAATTTAAAAACACTGCCTTCAAAGAATCAAGCACAAGACTAGTAAGGACTGTTGGATCTCTTATCTATTCAAGGCATCTATTGTGATGATGATAATTGTCTTTGGAGATTAGCAGTGTGAGGAGGATAATGATAATTCTGTCTATTACTATTCTATTAGTTACTGGTGTTATTACTTCTATTACTGCTGCTTTTGACATTACTTTAGCTGTGCTTCCCAGTATTGCTCCGACTTAGACTCGTTTTACCCCTGTTTCTATTATAATCCTAATCCTAATCCTCCTCCTCCTCATCATCTTCCTTTTCCTTAGCATTATCAGAGTGATTATCCTTAAATGTAGATTATTCCTATTTAAATCCTTAATTATTTTTAGTTTCTTTACCTGAATCTTCCTTTCCTCCCTCATCTTCCTAATCCCTCTTATCCTATTGCTAATCCTCTCCAGCTTTCTGCTTGCTTTTCTCAAGTACCATAAAATCCAAATCCTTATTAAAAATGCTATCTCTTTTAAACTCAGCAAGTCTATTATTATTCTAATCTTAGCCAAAGTCGCTGAACTAATCATTCTTCGTAATTTGTTTCGTGCTGCATCGCTCCGTTTAGATCAGCAATGTCTTTCTCCTTTTCCTTCCTTATTCTGCTTCCTTTATAACCTAACTCAACTTCATTTTACTTTCTCTGTTGATACCTTACGATATCAATTGCTAGCTCTTCGAAACCCTTGTCTTCTCATACAAAGGGTCGTTCTTCTGCGACTAGTTAGTCATTTAAGTAGCTAGCATTGTTCTCTTCCTCTTGAGATTAAGTCTTCTGATTCTCTCTAGAACTTTTTCATAATTATTATGTGGCAGATATCGCTTGAATTCAAACATCCTGTCGAAGTACATGATCGCGGAGAACCAGAATATCACGCCGTTAGAAGGTTGTTGCTGCTAGTATTAGGAGAGATTCATAATATCTTTCGGAAAATTCTTATTGCTACTATTGTAGTATGATGTTGCTTATTGCTGCTCACTGTACTCAGAGTGATCGTGAGGGAATTAATTGTTGACTTAAGCTGATATGTCTCCATCTTCGTGATTAAGGTTAGGAATAAGAGGAGAAGGATTAGATGATTAAGGTTGTGCCTGCTGCTGATTGGATGCTTGTTATGGCAACAGATTCTAAAGTTAAGGCTAATAATAGTTCTATTCTTCACTGTATTGTTGTTAATTTACATTGTTGTTGTTATTGTTGTTATTTTGAGGTGTTAATTATGAATATGATTGTTTAAGGCTACTCAAATGCTGGATGCTTGTCTAAGATCCAAGAGGAGGGTTTTAAGTGGTAATGTTAGTCGCAGGTTGATTGTTAGTATTGTTTAAGTTAATTCCATATTATTATTGTTATTATCGCTGAGCTGCTGCATTAATAATGTTGAACTAAATTGGATTGTTGTTGTTGAAATTACTCGAATTATTCTAATTATTATTGTTGTTATTGTTATAAATGCTATTGAAATGATTGAGTGCAGCATTGAAGTTCAAATACTACTAATTATTCTCATTCGAATAAACTTAATTATTATTATTATTATTATCTTCCGCATTATTGTTGTTATTGTTATGATTATTCTCCTTTTGTGCTTCCAACTTAAACAGCGATGACGAATGTCCATAATCATTGTTAGCACTATTCGAGTGATTGAAGCTATGCACATGCGCATTATTATAGTATGCTCTTTACAGCTATTGCATCTACTGTATTCGTTCATTCTACGAGTTCAAGAATGAGCCCTGAGAATGCATCGTAGGTAGTTGATTCTTTCTTGGTTTTGTTCCACTGTTCAGCGGAGGCTTTTAAATCCCGGAATAACTCGATGCAACATCAGCGGAAATAGGGATGTCTTCCTGCGGACTGATTCTTCTCGCTGACCCAAACTATTGCTGTTATTGCAAGCTTTGGATGTATCGATAGCTGCTGTTTTCAACAGTGTTGATGCTGTTAAGGTTGCTGCTGTTTCGCCATGGGGAGTTTTATTGATTTGGTTGATATTGTTGTTGTTGTGGTTGGTTGTTTGGAGGGATTAGACCATTTTATGGGACTTAGTTAGATGAGCTGAGTTTAGGTATCCATAACGATGATGAGCAGACTGCTTAGTTACTTGTGAAGTTGTTCGTGTTAGTGTTGTTATTGATATTGTTGTTAGTGATATTGTTGTTCTTAACTGAATAACTTGGCTGGACTGAACTCGCATAACCTGATTACTACCTATCTCTCCAACTTGGTTGCAACTGCAACTAAATCTACTGCATATATTACCCAGTTGATGGATTATCATCCTCCGCAGCCTTGTTGTCTTGTGTATTAGCCACTGTTTCTTCAGGTATATTATCCATGACAGCTCCTTTCTACGGTATTAATGCTTGTTTTCTTTCAAATTTATACATTACTCCAGTTTACTAGCTGGTTTGTTAATGCAACTGCTAGTTAATCTCATCGAGAGATGTTAACGATATCTCATCTTGTTGTTACTGTCGTTGTTAGACGAAAATTTTTAAGTAACTTAATAAAAACAAGGAATTAGGTGTTCGTATGCTTTTTCTGTCATAAGATTCTCGAGTCTAAGGTTGACTGCGATTACCACGTGCTATCACTAGTTGCTTTTTAGGGCCTAAAGAAATCAAAAGTTTGTTGTGTATGGTCAGAAATCAAATAAGGAAAATAATAACTAATATGCTGTTGCTTACGGTAAGATATCAATGGGCAATCGTACAACTAATGATTGAACCTCCCACAAGACTTGCACTTTGGATAAGACGTAACAAAATATTACCAATCAAGAACAACTCTTCAATAAACTGCCTCCCTCCCTCATTCCTTCCTTATCTCTTGTATACTTACCTTGACATCTAATCCGAAGGTGCTATTGCTGAGATTGACTTTGTCTTTCATCATGCAGAAGATCTCATAATCTTCTTCAAAGTTAGCGACAGCGGATATGAAATCCTTTAATTCCAGCATCACAACAGATGTAACCTATTTACTGATCGCACCAGTCTCACGAAACTTACCACTGAAAAACGAGTAGATCCCAAAGCTATCGCCTTTCTATTGTCAACAAGTTAAAACAATAAGCAAAGGATCAAAAAGGATAAATCAATAGGGGAAGATTAGTCAATTTCATAAAAAATACTGAAAAAAAGGTTACTTTTAGACTGGATACCAAGGGGTATTCACTATCTGACGGGTTCTTAACTGGGAGATACAACTCCACAGACCCTTTGATAATGAAATACAGCGTTGTGCCTTTTTCATTGGGATGATAGATGACTTCTTCCGGTCCATATTTCCTCTCCTTGAGGAGTAGCGCGAGTGTATTCAAGAATTCAACGGAGAAATTCAAGCTAAAAATCTTACTCTTCTTCAGCAATCGCCCAAAGATATCCAAATACACTTCGTCTTTAAGACTCTGCGGGATAACCTGCATGTCCTTCTCCGACGTCGCTTAGTCTTGCTCATTCTCTTAATAGAAATACTCTAAATATTTCCGAACTTTCACAGCAATCCCTTTGCTGAGTCCTTTACTCTCGATGTGAATATTCAACTAAATCATTTTCTTCCTGAGTTTCGATCTGCGCTACGATACTTCTGATATTATCCTAGATATTGTGTTCAGCGAATACGCAAACACACCGCAGGAGATGAATGTCATACTCATCACGAAGATCTTCTCCGTTAAACTCACAGGAACTACATCGCCATAGCCGATGGTAATCATGGTGATAATCGCGAAGTACAACCCGGTTATGTAGTATTCATACCAGTTATGGTAGTTGAGCTTCGAGATCCAGGTGGTTTCGCTATGATTATCCTTGGAGATGTAGTAGATAAAGCACGATATCATGTGAGCTATGAACATGATGATAAACACGATTTTGATGATGTCGATCACACTGTAGACGATCTAACGAGGATGGAAGATCTCCTCCATGAACATCACGATGCGAGTTACCTAGATTAATAGATTGAGAGAAGGATAAGAGAGAGAGGTTAGGTTGAAATGTATTATTTTCTAACTTGATAGAGTTTGACAACGATGGTGAATTTCAAGAATTCATTTTGCACTATGATCCCAGCTGAATAGCAGATCAGCGCAAACAAATCTAAGATGAATTATTCTAAATGAACAAGAATAAGCAACACTTATCGATTAAATGTGACAAATAAAGGAGAATTAAATGGTAATTGTGTTACTTTTATAATTATAAATGATCAACGCTCTTTTCTAGATGAGTGTGCCTTGTCTGAAGATGGCAGTGTTCGTGCAGAGAATCATATTCATACTCATCAGTCCTACTGTCATCAGGTCAGCAGTTCCTAGAGAATTCTCATTATCAGAAGCACCAAAGAACCACACCAAGTCATACGATAAAATCATTGGGCTGTTTGTTGTAGGAAAAAAAATCAAAAAGCTTCAAAACAAAATCAAAAATGTAATTCATATCAATTGGCAATACTAACTATTAAGCAGGCATATGAACGAACATATGTGACCTGAATGAAATTAAGCTATGTGTGTTAGAAAATTATACATGGTCATGACACGAAAGATAATGAAGAATATGAAGAACATATCCCAAGCGATCTTCAACGATGAATCCGGGGAGATAACGGGGATCTTCTCAGCTAACTGAGTCAAGTATGTCATCACTTACGTGCTTGCAGGTGGTTTCAGTTAGCTTTAGAAGTACTCCAGCATCTAATCTGAGCATTTTACAGTATTTATTATGCTAATTTGGTAAGAAATATTCTAAAACTAACCTCGCATTGCATCTGTTTGGATTTTGCCTGGCAAGTCATGATCTTTGATCGAAAACTGTTGGAGAAAATGCAAATAAAGACAAATTAGTCCCACGCCAAAAGATTTGTTCTGTGCATTGTTGTAATCTGTTGCATGATGTCTGTATGTATTGCATCATAATCTCATTTAAACCCTTCTTACAATGAGATTTGGTTTAGATTTCCTCGTTTTGTCAATTAAATCTTTGTTGAGATCGACAGCAGTTACGTCATTCAGTATCAGCAGCTATTTCCGTTTCAATATCCTGAACCGGTACACTGCTGACAATTGGAGCATCTACGTACTAAAATAAATAACTTTTTAAATAATCTTCATCGCTCTGTGCTGCCACAATTACGAAGAAAACCCTTCATCTCCATCTATGTTCTCCCCTGTGATCTTTCTTTTCAGAGTTTGCTTCTTGAAGAGATTCAAAATACTCTCACCTAAACCACCTGATCGATCGCGTACCTCCGTTTAAGCACAGCGAGCAGGCGAGAAACCAATAGTGTTGTTTAAATTGAAGTTATCGTTGACATGCCCTAAGGATTCTTGTTAGAAGAATTGCTTTCCTATTTAATTATCTTCTTCTTTCTTTCTGCTAGATTTCCTCGTAGGTTTCTACTGAGAACTAGCATCTTCTTCTACTTCCTCCTCTTCCTCTTCATCGTCTTCATCTTTACTACTACTTAGACTAGATTTATTCCTTTTCCTTTCATCTTCTGTCGGGGAAGGCACATTTTCCACGAAATCTTCTACATTAGCAATTCTAAATATCTCCTCGTGATTTGAAATATCAAAAACACCTCTGATAGGTTGGAGTCCTTCAGAAGGCTCAGAGAAACTTAAGCACTAGCTGGAAGTGTTGCAAGGAATAGATATGCTTTGATCCATTCAGATGCAACAGGGATAAGAAATACTGCCAAATATAGGGTAAATGTTGCTTTTGCCTTTTTGTAAGGCGCAAGAGATAAATATGCTACTTTGAAGAATAGTTTGATGCTTGAGAAGTAGTTATTTATCAGTTAATTAGTATTCTCTAGATTGTTGTCTTTGTCTTCGTTGTTGGTAGGAGGAGAGGGGGAGGGAGGGGGATAATCGATCTGAAGAGAATTCAGTGTTTCTAAGATTAAAGTCGCATCATTTGAATCGTTTGGAAACATTACAAATAAACTAAAGAAGATTAAGATGTAATGATATTTATGAAGCAATTAAACAACCAGCCATAAATGGGCAAGTACAGATTTTTAACAGAGGTGAAGCAATCGAATATATAAATGAAAGAAAATAAGATAGATCAGAGGATTTGAGAAATTAAATATATTTTGCCAGTAGAACGAAATGAAAGTGAATGATTTAAATCTGAAATATTAAGCTCCTAATCTCTTGTATTTCTTGCTTGATTTACTGACCTTAGAGAGAAACAAAACAAAGAGGAGTTTTATAGTAAGATAATCTGTGGATTAATCAGTCAACTAGTGTCGGAATAGTCATCGTTTGTTTACTAAAATAAGCATTATGCCGAAGTTTAGTTTATTAATTTTAAATATCTATCTCTCCCCACAGAGATTTTCAACCAAAGGGAGAAGTAAGAGAGGGAAGGCACACTCAGATTAAATTTTTTTCAAAAATCTAATCATAGCAAAAATAAATTTGCATCTCGAATCAATTAATTTTTTCACTGCATACTGATTAATTATCTGCCTTAGTACTAGGCAAAGATGTATTTAAACTTAAAAACTGCATTGTAGTAGTATCAGCACTGTATTTACCAATAAATAGAGTTCAAATACTTAAGGAAATGAGTCTATCAAGTGTAGTTTTTAGCAATTTGATTCCTTTCTAATCTTTGAACACCTTAGTAGCATTGCATTCCTTCCGAAAGCTGTTTTCTAGTCGCTTGCAAATAATAATCTGTCTGTTTTGTTTTTCTTGAGTGCAAAGATAATAACAAAAATAAACTTAAATACAATACTCATGAGTAGAATTCAAAGGAAAAGCTACGGCAATTATCAAAATAGAATGCAACAATAAGAATATTCACACATATTAACAATATCATATTTTCTAATTAAATTGACAGACACACATATCTAATCTTCAAATGTCTTGGCTCTTTGAGTTTATCTTAGCAACCCCACATTATTACTCAATCTTAGCCTTGTCTGTTTGTCTAACTCTCCTTCTCATAGTGCAATCCTCGCGTAGTTGGAGTATGTGGGTATGTTGGTAGGTTTCAAGAAGAAAGATCCATGTGTAGATGAAGTTATAGAATTCGATGAGCCTCTTGATGATGATATTTGCTGCTGATTCTGCGATTTCTCGAATATTCTAATCCTACTGGAGTTTCTCTTGCTGAACGATAAAGCGTTATTGCTATTCATCAAGGCATTAGTGGCTGCTTGAGATTCTTAAAGTTGCTTTTACTGCTAGATTAGTGAGCTCAGAATAGACTACTATTACTACTATTATTATTCATGTAATTACAGGAAACCTTTGGAGTTATTATTACATCGACTACTGCTCGAATTGCTGGTGATGCTGGAATTATTATTGTTTTCAAATATGCTATTGGGTGTACGTGATTTCGATGCACCACGTGATATCCCTCTGCTGCTGCTGTTATTCAGTGTAAAACTACTGTTTTCGTTGTTGTTGTTGGTATTAAGGAACGAGTGACAGTTACCCATTGAATTCTATTCGATCTTATAGCTATTTGCAATTCTTGGTCGAGTGCTGTAATTAGAATTATTAGAAATATGAAAGCTATTCAGTGGTTTACTCAAGCTATTAGAATTACTGCTACTGAATGGAGTGGTGGTGTTGCTCTGGTTATTATTGCTTTTTAAAGTAATTAATTTGGTGGGAATAAATGACTAAGATTACTATTGATATTTATCTTATTCGTGTGATGATCTCGAAGTTGAGAAGGAGACTAAGGAATTAGATCGACTTGAAGGTAACTGATTAGTATCAAAGATATTCATGGAAGGCTTGACTTGTTGTTGTTGTTGTTATTGTTGATGATGCAGTGAATCACCATTGACGCTATTGAACTACTCTGGTCGTTTTAATGTGAATGTCTCCAATGTTATGTCTTTCTGCTACTAGCGAGGTTGCTGATGAATTGGTTGAGTTTCTAAGCATCCGAAGAGTGAAAAGCAAGATGGCTCTGAGATGCTCTCACCAAGCATAGCAAGTTAGTCTGTCATTGAGGAGTTATTCGTCTTAGCATTGTTGTTCTTGTTGAAACATGAGTATTTACTGTTATTGTTATTGTTGTTATTTTATTGTTGGAGTAATACAATGGAAGCGATTGAAGAAACAGAGCTGAAGGGAGCATTATTAGTCTTTGTAGTTGTAGTATTTGTAACTACCTTGCTACTGAGGACTGACAGTTCTTTATTTGATTAATTGGGTTATGATTGTGTACTTTTGAATGGAGTGGTTTAGTTGGAAGTGAGGATATTGTTGTTGTTGTTGGGTGTGATATTACTGTTGGTATTGTATGTTGGCTTAGTTAAAGTCAGTTAAGCTCTAGACGATGAAGCAGCGAAAAGTCTACTCACTAGGACAGATTGTTCGTCTGGTTTCTCAGTAGTAGCTATGCCAAGACAAGTATTGTTATTATTGAGATTGCTCTTTAAATTAGCACTCTACAACTTAGCTTCTAATGTGCTAAACTCCTTGTTACCTGTAAAAAGAAGAGCACTACCATTACTATTCTGATTCTTGCTACTGTTGTTGTCTTTTATATTCTATCCAAGCTAAGTCGATTCCTGCAATGGAACTTATTCGTCATCACTAGATGCTTATTTAGTTGGCTATTGGATATCTAGATTTACACCAATATTACTCGAACTCTTGCTGATTGGACTGCAGCCACCAATCGTAGTAGCACCACCAGTCTAAGCAAAGCACAGTCTATTTGGTTTGATTATTTGCTCTTCATTCATCCAATGATCGCTGCTTCTTATGTTGTTCTCGCTATTTACAGCATGCTTATGTGCACTTGGATTAGTTATTTACCCAGGGTTATCATTCTTTACACAGTTATTTTTCGATGTACTACTCACATTTATCTTATTGTTACTTGTCTATTCACTAGTACCATTAGTATTACTATCAATCACTGTAGGTGTCTTTGATATCGATGCAGTTGTCTTCCTTAATGTGTTACTGTGTTTCCTAGCTGATAATTCCAATCCAGTTAGTAGATTCTCTTTATTCGAATAATCTGTATCCACTCTCTTCGCTTAGTTAGTTAGGATCTTTCCCTTTGGGATGTCATCAGTAGTAACATCATCGACATTGGTATCCTTCTCATTCATAGCATCCTGCTTCTCATTTAGATCAAAGTAACTCAAATCATTGATATTCAGGATATTATTGTTATTATTCTTGTTTACTCCCTTATCCTTGTTCTTCTTCTCTTTTAAGCTCTCGAGATAGTGATGTCCAAGCTAGCATTCCATACTCATTTATTTTATCCATTTATGGCTTAGGATATCTTCTATGGATATTCTCCTCGCCGGGTTAGCTTGCAGCACTCTGCAGATAAGTGATTTTGCTGAGCTACTGACTGATTCGGCGAATCGAATATCACCTTTTTCTACTTTTTTTTAGATTTCCTGGAAACTCTTCCCTTTGAAGGGAGCACCCCCATGAAGCAATTCAAATAGCAATACTCCCAATGCCCATATGTCGATGCGATAGTCGTACTATTAACGGAAGACGATTTCAGGTGCCATGTACTAGAGAGGAATCAGGACAAAAAGGATAAATCAAATCAAAAATCGCATGTGTGTGAGTTCTAGTTTTAATTATGTATTGAAAAATAGGTTACTTCATATGTACCACAGAAAGTGTTTCTGGGATTCTCAATGTCTTCAGTGCACCATCCGAAATCGCATAGCTTCACATTCAACTGATCGTCTAAGAGGATGTTCTCAGGCTAGAAAAGAATGTAATAACAACAATTTAAATGAATTAATTTTCTTCGAATGATAATTAAAATCCTAATCTTCTTCTATTTGATTTCTCTCTCCCTTGGAAATATTATATTTATCTAGCTTGAAGATTATTCTATTTACCTTGAGATCTCTGTGCACTACATTGATGGAATGTAGATAGCTGATTGCAGTGCATGTTTAGTAGAAATATTTGAATGCTTGTTTCTCACTGAACGCTTTGTTCTTGAAAATATGCGAGAATAGATTCCCATGCGTAGCATATCCAAGTACAATATAAATCATCGAACCTTGCTAGAAACTGTCATAAAACGTAACGATGTTCTCGTGGTTAAGCTCACTATGAACGCGCACCTCACGCTCTATCCCTTAGACTTCTTGCATACTACGCATGCTGCTGAGATTCATCTAAAGGAGAAATATTTAAAAAAATTACTAATAGATAATGATAATTCTTAGAAAGATAAAATATACTATTTTGAGTGCATATTTCTGCTGAGTTTAGATGTGCTACGCTAGTCTGACTTCACCGAAACTGCCCATGCCTAGCTAGCTCTTGCCTTTAGCAGGGTCTCGTATGAATTCAAATTCTTCAATGCAAGAAAATAAACCCTTCGATACAAGATGCAATTTGTAGTCTTCAAACCCGCGAGGATGTCTACCATTAGTATTATTATTATTATTACTCCCCGTTGCTGCTAAGTTCTGTTATTGTTTCTGCGAGTTCAAAATCATTATTTCCTTGTGTACTGTTTGTCTTTGTTAGATTTTAAAAAATGTTGTCAGTGGTTTAGTTTGTTTCCCTTATTGCCCTCAAGTTTTACGATTCAAAATCCAATCACTTAGATTAAAAAGAAAACAAAAACAGAAACAAACTCAAAACACTACTCTTAATTCTTTTCAATCAATCAGCCTACTAATATCTCTCCCTCCCTCTTCCTAACTGATCGCTTTAAACTGCATTTGCATTTTCTTCATACACACTTAAAACACACTCCCCCCCCAAATTTATTTATTATCTATTTGTTCCTGTCTAGTCTATTAGATCACTCCTTGGCACTCTCCTCTTGTGTTCTTCCTTGCAGATTTTTAAACAAAAAACATGATTATCTAACTTAATTTTTGAATTCTTCCTTTCATTTATTCTTTCCCATCACATTTGTTCTTCCATTAATTATCAATGCAATCACTTCCTTTCCAAATTAGATCTCTATTTCTTTTGAGTCCATACCATTCTTTTACACCCTACTTACCTGAAATAAGCATTCTTTATTCTTTTCCCTGCAACAACATCATGTAATTCTCCCAATGAAGATTTTTATTCCCATTTTTTATTTATTTTGATATCATTTAATTTATTTATCTTCAGCTAAACAAACAAAAATCAATCGATCACAAGATAAATCAAGAATAATATTAATACATCCCCCCACAGCGTGAGACTAAATCAATAAATCAATGGAGAACAACTAATACTTCCTAACTTTGAAGGCAACCTTCGATACATCCAGAAGAATCGTCAGAAAAGTTGGACCACTCAACATTGCATTCGTCGGAATTGCTTGGTTCATGTGGTATCAGTGGTAAGCAAGGATGAATTTAGTTTTATCTAGGGCCACACACACACACACTTATAAGCATACACAATTTGAGTTATTTTTAGTGTGAAGGCCTGCGTGATCCACCAAATGCATTTTTAGGTTTTGAATTGATCATCGACTGCTTTTATTGATGCTATTTTGTGTTTATTTTTGTTGCAGCAATTACGCTAAGTGGAATACTAACTCTAGATATTCCTACACTATGCCTTATCTGTAGAGCCCAAGACAGACACGCAATCTCTATGAGAAAATCTGAGGGAAGAAACTAACAAATAAAAAAGGAAAAATTACAAGGGATGAAAAGCTACTTAAGAGATATTAATCAGAAGATAAATTCTGAGCTACATCACTTGTTTTGTAGGTCGATGCTAGATTCTAGCTAACAATTCCTTTGTATTTTGCTCGTTTTGAACTGCTTGTAGCTCAGACTACGAGAAATAGGAATATTAATACACACACACACAATAATCCCTCTTATTTTTAAGGAAAATAAACATAAAAGATGAAAACAAAAAGACATTTTTTCAACACAGGATCTAAAATACCTAGAATAACTACTAAAAATAAGTAAACACTTCTAAATAGGTATATGTTAAGGTCAGCACAAGCATCTTTGAGAGAAATAACACATATTAAATTACAAAAATATAATCAAATTTTTAAAGATCTTATGTAGAGAAGGGGAGATAGGGCTAAATATATTGACAATAAAGATCATTTTTTCCATTCTTTTTATTCTTAGTTGACTTTTTCGATATGCTTCTATCGACAATTCACTTCATTGATTGATTCCCTTTGTTACTTTCCGAAAACTCCCGAGAATAAGGCTATGCTTGCATTTATTTAAAAACCTTTGTTTTTCTCTCAGATTGCTTTTCCTTAGATTCCATTAGCGAGAGAGGGTAAGCCTTGTTCTACAGTTGAAAACGCAGACCTCGAGATCTCTAGAAGCTAATTGAGTTTTCCATTGCAGTTTTACAGACAATCTCGTTCTTCATCAAGGAACAGTTGCTCCTCGACGTTTAAGCATTTCTTAAAGCAATGGTTGTACAATGCGTTTTCAAGTTACTTGATTTCTGTGAAAGCTACAAGTTTATTGTTTAAAACATTAGCTTCAGATGATTGTTTAGCTCGCTGTTATTGATTCAGCAATTGGGATTCGTTTCTGCCTCTGAATGGATTGAACATAGTGGTTGAGTAGATGAAAATGCAAGAAACAGAGAGAAAAGTTGCTTTTTTTGGGTAATAAATGAGCTGAAAATGTTATTTTATTAATACAGATTTTGATGATTTTTTTTAGATTATTTTTAAGAAACAATATCTAACAAACTTTGATTCGATTTTGTTCTAGAAAAAAAAAACAAGGATTTAATGTAGATTTTATGCAGTTAAGATAAAGAAAGAAGGAAGAAGGATCCAAAAGGATTAAGGAATAGAATGATTTATTATTTTACCTAATGAAAAAAAATGCAAAAGTAACCATAATATGTTAAAATAACTCCTGAATTCTTTCATTTTATTTTGCAGAATATTGGAAAACTAAAATAATGGAATTGTGTATTTGAATAATTCTCAGGAAATGTTCAATGAAAGAGCACTTTAAATGTTCTCTTCTAAGATAGAATGCTCATTTAGTTAATGGAAAGTAGTTACTAACTAACTAGCAAATTAACAAACATTTATTAAGCAAATTCATCGAGAAAGACAATAAAATCAAGGCAGACAAAGGAGGAAAGTACAATTATTTGTAAGTAGAAAATATAATTAGACTTGATCATAATAAGAATTCAAACAAACAATCGTTCTTTCAATCAATTCACTAGCAAAACAGCACTGATTTAAGTAGGTATTAGATAAAGATTTTACGATTAACACAGAAAACTAGGATGTTCAAAGGGATAGTAGGTATCGAATGTGGTGGAAAGAACAGTGTATTGAGTAAGATTGGTCGTACTGGTTTGGAGACAATCTAAAGTGAATCATCAAGCAGGGAGATTCCTTGTGCAGTTGTTTTTACAGAGACATAGAGATTATTCGCGGAAGTTGCCTAAGATCGAATCAAAGCATATTACTAGCAGTCCATAACGTACTTATTCAGACTTTGTGCAGCTGAGGAAGCCAAGAGAGGATATCATTCCTTTTAGGTTTCCGCAGATACGAACAAGCCTATTATTCAAAATGAGGATTTCGAAGTAGAATAGCTTGTAGGGTCATTTTTTACTTATTTAGATTCTCTCATACAAAATCACTTGCCAATAAATGACAACTATGTCTGTGCCGTATCAGCACCAAATTACTTCACATTAGAAGATAAGCATCGGCTGTAAGTAGCTTGTAAGATCGCTAGACTCCCGTGCTTAGGCGTAACAAAAATAATGAACAAAAGAAGAAAAAAATGAACTAATTGTTTTTGTTTTTTTTAAATAATTAAATAAATCTCACAGGTGATTTCTGAGCATGTTGCTGTTGGGTACAGCTATTTATGGTTCTCAAAGAAAGATCTAGCTGAAAACACACGCAGAGTGATGTTTATTGATTTTGGAGATTCCTAAAGTAGCTGCTTTGTGTATAAGTTTGAAAACCATGTTGGGATATTGGAGGATCTAGAAGTATGCAGAGATTTAGGTGTTCGAGATGTTGATTAAGCTATTTACTGTTTCTTGGAGAGTAAATACACATAGGCTATGTAGAATATCTCGAAGAAAAGTGAATTAAGAGTCAAAGAATAAATTGCAAGGACGAGAAAGGAACTCAGTAGCAATACAGAGTCCATGTTCATCGTTGAGAGTGTCACTGGAGATCATGATTTGTAACATTTATTCACAAGGGAATAGCTTCTAAAGATCGTAGAGGAGAATGGATTGCTAACGAAGTTGCGAGAATTGATCGGATAGATTGGGAATATCGAAGGATTGGATGATATTGAGTTGCTAGGAGGAGGTAGTAGAATACCTGTTATTTAATAGACGATTAAAGATGCTCTGAAGACAGATAAACTAGGTGTAACATTTTAATCTTGTGAGACGGTCAGCAGGGGATGTGCTATTGCCTGTGCAGTTGCAGCTAAATCGTTGAATCCACTGATTAAAATTGAACCTTATTAAATAAAAGGAAAGTTGTAGGAGTATTTGAGTGTAGAATTAGTTGTTTCGGGGGAAGTTAAAGTTAGGAAAGCGTACAGGAAAGGATAGGAGATACCTTTGAATGGTTCTTTATCAGTGATTTTGAAAGGAAATGAAAATGCAGAATAAGTGAATATTAGGTTTAAAGAGATAAATGAAGGAGAGATGGAGATTATTGAGAGAGAAGTGAAGAACAGTGAGGATAATAAAGAGGTACCAATAGCTGAGACAAATAAAATGGTTATTGAAGAGGAAAAAGAACATAAGGAAAATGAAACAACTGATGAGAATGCTATGGTCATTGAAGAGCAAGAAAAAAAGGAAAACACAACAGAGGTAACTGGTGACTCTAACAATTAAACTACTGTCAATGCTACCTTGGATTATAAGCCTGATGGAACGCGTATTTTAGTGGAATATTGGATAAGTGAAAGTGGGATTGGTGGTGTCCGTGATGCAAGGTAATTAGTAGATTAAAAAGGTTGGCAGGGTTTAAAAGTAGAGTCTGAGAGTATTGTCACGGAAGAGAAACTTAAGGCTATGCAAGCTAAAGAAAAGGAATTGAAAGATAGAGATGGATCTGTGCGATAAGTTCTCGAAGAGAGGAATACTCTGGAAGCTTATTTGAATAGTAAACTCAGATACATAAGAGAGACACTGCAATTCAAGGTTAGTGAAGAACTTTGTAAGACTGTGGAGACGTAATTGCAAGTTATTGAAGAGGAGTATTTATCGATTTAAGATCAAATCGGTTCTGAGCAGATCAGAGAAATGCTGGAAAGAGCTAAAGCTGCTATGGATACAATTGAAGTTACACTCAAAAATGATAAGAAAATTAGTTTCTCAGCTAATTCGATCTCTGACGTTGAAGTGTTTGTCAAGGGATATAAGAAGGGATAAAGAGTCCAAGTCGATGAGTTCGAATTGAAAATCGCCGGGTAAGCGATTGGTGATGGAAAGGGAATCTTCGGCATGTTCAAGAAATCAGGAGCACAGAAGCTAAAATAAGCTCTAGAATGCTTGCAAATAAATCATAGTTTGAACTTGCAATTAGGTGATAATAATCTCAGTGAAAATGGTTTAGGTGAGATTCTCAATGGAATCGAAACAAATGGAATATCTGAAGTGAGTTTAGAACTCGACAGCACTGCAGCTGGCAGGAAAAATATGAATAAAATAACGGAAGAAGGATAAGTGAAGATAATCCAAGAATTCTTAACTCGTGTAAGTTCTTTAACGCTTTTGTCAATGACATTGAACACTCCATCGAAAGATTTGTAAATTCTATTAGAGATCATACCAAGTACGTTGAACTCTCTGAAGCATCTCAATTTAACTCTCACGAATTTCACTCATGATCAGTAATCGAAAATACAACTAGAAAATGGTTTATTACCGAGAAGTCACACTCTCACACTGAATTGTATCACACCGAATGGAACACTCTTTCATTGAGTGGCTCCTCTTGCTAAGAAATAGGATGGAATTGTATGTATCTCTTTATTCATTCACTCAAGTTCACAGATTTAAAAAAAACTTTAAAACTTTCTTTTAATCTGCTAGACATCTCTCTAAACAAGCTAAAAAAGAGCAAAAAGAATCAAGGGAAGGGGAAAAACTAACCACACTAATTTTATCTAAAAATAATATAATTTGAGCAAATTATTAATCAAACCAAAATGAGAGAAGGAAGCAGCGCTGAGTTCAGTCTTTTTGTTGGGAATGTTTCCCATAATGTTGAATAGAAAAAACTCGAAAAAGAGTTTGCGAGATTTGGATCGTGCACTGTTGACATGAGGGTAGAAAATATTTGCTCTTATCTTTATGTCTGAGCGTTGTTCTTATCTTGATTTTTCTTTTTTCTAATTCATAAGAAAAAATTCGCATTTGTGTCATTTTCTGATGTGCGTGATGCTGAAGATGCCAAGAATGAAATGAATCATAAGAATCTTGGAGGTAGATAAGCTATTGAGAGATTAAAGGGATGAATATGAGGGGTTCAAATAGTTCTTTTTAAGTCATTATCAACTCACATATTGGAAAGATGTAAAATGCCCTTTTTGATTTATTTGCTAGGTCTTGAGATCACTGTCGAATGGTCAAAGAAATCAGGCAGATTCGATGAGAATGAAGAAAGGCAAACAAGATACAAGCCTTCAAGGTATTTAAGAAGATCCAAATATATATTATGATTTTGGAAACATCTTTTCTTAACATCTTTGAGATTTGTTCATGGATAAAGCAAAAGTTAATCTTTTTTGTCTTTCAGTAGGTCAAGTAGAAGGCGAAGTGATTCCAGAGGAAGAGAATCAAACTATCGTCGTAGATATTCTCGCTCTCGTTCTAACGATAGCCCAGATGATAGAGAGTAATTTATTCAATTTCAAACAAGAAAATTCTATTAATAATTTTCCATTTAAAACCAAAATTACTGCTAACAAAAAAACTCATCTATTTATTGTGTATCTTCTCAGTCGTAGGAGAAGTGATCGAGGAGAGAGACGCTATCGTAAAAGTGACAGCCGTAGTAGAAGACGTAGCGATAGCAGAAAACGAAGAAGTGACAGCAGACGTAAAAGAAGTGATAGTCGCAGAAGAACCAGAGAAGACAGATCTTCCAGAAGAAGACGTTCCTCTGAATCAAAGAAGAAATCATCTAGAGAGGACAAATAATCCAAAAGAACCTCTTCTCGAGAGAAGCGATCAGATGCTAAACGAAGAAACTCCAGCCTCTCCCCGAAAAAAGGTGCCAATAGAAGTTTTAATTGAATTTCATTTCTTGTAAAATTTGAAAATGGATTTTTCACCTTTTAAACTATCTTGAATTGGTTGGTTTTTAAAGATGAATAGGAACTTCAAAGAAGAGACGACGACGATGACATTGAGAATCAACACAAGGGATCTAATAGCAGTATTCAAGATCAGCAAGAAAACGATAATATTCCTCCAATTGACGAACCAGAAAACAACGACATCAATGAGTGAAACATCATCCATCATGCTAAACATCAGGATTCTTCCATCCTTTCCTTCTGTTCTTGAAGGGACAACCTTGTTGTTGGGGGTTCCCTTCATCTTCATCTAAAAATATTCTGACATAGCAAAGATTCACCATTCTTCAAATCAAATCTCTCCTTCTATTCCATACTTTCTCACTCACATTCACCCCCCCCCCATCACCTTCCATTACTAC
>Ga0302271_10000417_pt1 | contig 41669 bp, 28 predicted proteins | sample III_Bog_N1_1_FD_198767 | JGI IMG/M metagenome (GOLD analysis project Ga0302271, IMG submission 198767) | Peat permafrost microbial communities from Stordalen Mire near Abisko, Sweden - III_Bog_N1_1 | ecosystem: Environmental > Terrestrial > Soil > Wetlands > Peat | place: Sweden: Abisko...
TACTCTCCAACTCCTCCTAAATTAAAGTGGGTTAAAGTTTCCTTAATGCCGTGAATTATGTAGGAATCAACAGAGAAGTTATTGCATTGTAGAAAGTACCTTCAAAAGCAAATTATTGGAAGATACACTAAGATTAAATTTGAAAGTGTGTTTGTTGGCAAGAAAAAGACACAAGAGCATGATTCTTCCCTAATTTTGAATTTAAACTGTTTTGCAAGTTATTGTGTTTGTAGTCTAGTTATTCATGCGAAATTGAGGTATTGTGAGAATCTACAAATATGCAACTTTGTAATGGATTCAATAACAAACATATTTGCCTATTGTTTTGTTTTGTTTTTTCAATCTTTTTTGGATGATTTCTTCTCTTCGGCTTTGGACGATTTCTTCTCCTCAGTTTTAGGTTTATCTGTAAGAACAACATCTTTAATGGGTCCTTGATATTTCTCTTGAGTAGTATCGAAATACTTTTGTGGGTTGTCAAAAACATCAAAGAAAGCTTGAGTAATTGCTTTGGATTTGCCTCCATCCAAGAATCTGTGATCGAGAGTGTAATTAACATACATGATAGGAGCAATGACTACTTAACCTTCTCTGACAATAGGTCTATCTACTGTCTTTCCAAGAGCAACAAATACGGGCACATTCATGAAATTGCAGTGAGGAGCATATGCATCTTTAATTCCAAGTGATCCAATAGATGTAATGCAAGCTCCACCGAAGTTATTTCTCTTGAGGCCAAGAGAAGGAGTGTTAATTCCAAAGTAGTAGGAGATAAACTTCGTGAATTGAAGCATGATGGTGAGAATAAATGGAGGGAAGAATTGTGCAGAACCTGTTCGTTTCTTGTGTTCTTCATCACCTGAGTTCTTTTTAACTACGACAGCTTTGGAATTGATGAATTCAGCTATGTCAAGAATATTCATCTCATCGCACTTTCTAATAGTCAAGGCTGCTAAATCCTAGTTTAATTGAGCAAATATTCAGAATGAATATGATGAAATATCTCAAAAAAGTTAAATTATTCTCATACTTTTCCACCATCAATATCCACTAAGCATGTCACATCGACTGTGTCAAAAGGAACGAATTTTCCAAACACAATCTTGCAATTCAAAGAAGCTCTGGATACATTAAGAACTTGCGCCATCGCTTTAATGCCAAAATGAGTCAGTGTAGGACGACCAGTACCCTTGTAGTTCTTGAGTAACTCGTTAACTTTTGTGCAATCAACTTCATTTTTAATGTAAATACAACCTTCCTTGGGTTCTTCCCAAGTTGCAGACATGATCTTTCTCCTAGTGCTATTGCAACCACGTCCAGGGATAGCGAGATAGACAAAGAGATTGAATCCTAAAAAGGAAAGGAATATCCAAATGAATCTAATGTCATAGAGAACACCATATGTTAAGGTAGTGAACATCAGAGCATTTTAGAACACACTCATGGATTAATTTGCTTGTTCTTCTAGCTTATTTTTGTTTTGGAATTCGAAAGAATCTTGATAAAATTGTTTATCCTCCCCAAATTTCATCAATAATCCTATTCTTGATAAGTGTACCGGAATTAATTTGACAGTACTTTCTTTTCATTATGACGACTCTAAAATCTAGATTACGTCAATAACATAATCAATCATTACACAACAACAACAAACAAATATGGTAAAATTTATTCTTGAATATGAATTCTTTCTTGTTGTAAAACTTCTAATATCCAATAACTGATTTATTTCTTACATAATCCACATGGTTCATAAAAATCACATAGAAACTCAATCTAAAATAATGAGCACATTCTATAAAAACAATCATTCAGTTTTCTTCTTCGGGTGGTTGTTCTTCATTTTCTTCTTTAGGAGGAGGATCTTTATGATTTGGCTGAAAAGTAAAAAGAAATTGTAAGCACAAATTCATTAATTTCAAAAATAATAAAACTAATTTTTACTTCTGGGAATTCATCAGTATCATCAACTTCTCCACATAGATCGTTAGGCTAGGGAGGAACAAATGGAATCTAATTTGTTTTGAGACCATATCCAACGTAAATATTCGTCCATCTTTAGCTCTGAGAAAAGAGATTTAATATTTGAAACAAAAAATGAGAATTGAACAGTTGTTAGTTAGGATTGTAAATTAATCTTCTCTTATGTTACGCTTGAAACAGTGTAGTGTCCATTCCAAGTTTTATTTCTAAGAATTATCACTCCATAAGTAGCAGTTCCTTCCTCGGTTGTGAATTATTATAAATCACTTGCTTCTCTAACAATCCAGTTGCTTGTAGGCTCTTCGTTCTCAGTATCGCCAGGATAGGGAGCTAGAATTAAAAACATATTCATATTATTCCAAACATCTTTCAAAATATTTTTACTTTTTTCTTCTGTGATTTCTTTGAGTCTCTCAGATACATTTTCCTCTGAGTTAGCTATTTCTTAGAGTGCGTCTTACTTTTCTTGATCAAGAGTAGGATCAATGTAGAACGTAGCTCTTCCTTGAGTATTAAGGAATGTATGTAAATGAACCCAACTGCCTGTTTCTTTCAATTCAGTGTATTCTGGTAGCTTAAATGGTTCTTCAGTTAGCTCAATTTGATTTGGCTTTTCAGGATCATCTAATGCTTAAAATAGTCCCTTAGGAGCTAAGACACAAGCACATGAGATTCTTACTATCTAAGCTTTCAACTATTTTAAAGAAGCATTTTTGTTAGATTTAAAACAAAAACTAAGCTAATCGAACTTACAAGGTGTTTTTCTTTTCCGATGAAAGGAGGAAACGATCGAACAGTTGCGTTAAGATCACCAGTGAATATGTACTTTAAATTTCTAGCTGCAACTATTTATTGAGGTGTGATCAGTGGCAATTCCATCCAGTCACCAATAACTAGAGTTTAATTCAAAAGTAGTTATACTTTTTAATAATTTATCACTCAATAATAGAAGTACTGTCTTATGAGACCCAGAAAGTGTATGTATTCGCTCCATCACCTTTTTTCTCAGCATCTTTAGGCAAAATATCCGCATTCTCATTTGAAGTTATTCCCTCAGCTACATAATAGTCCTTTCCAGAGCAAAGAATCTTTCCCCAAAATCGCAATTAACTTGCTTTACTTTCCTAAGCCAATCGCTTTAAACTCATGCCAATCCGCTAAGTTTCCTCTTCTCCAAAACCGATTCCCGCTTTTTCCAGGAGCAAATTTTCATTGTAGAAATCAGGGAATTGCACCTTTGTATAGTTTCCCACTGCAGTCTTTGCCTCCTTCGTTAATACACAAAAAAAAGAATTGAGTTTGTAATTCAAATCTCAATATGAAAACAAAACAAAGATTAAGAAACGGATATCTTTATCCAATAAGTGAATGAAACTATGATTACTTTAATCAGTGCTTAGCTCTTCCCAATCCAATGCTAGTTCTATCCAATGATCACTTTCGGATCATTAACTTCCTTATCTGACTTTGGTGATTTACTCACAAAGCTATTCTTCTTCACGAATTCCGATAGCAGCTCAAATGATTCCAAGTCTAAGAGCTATGAAGGGTCATTTAACAATTTATGCAAGACCGATCCTAGATGCTTGAACAGTGATGTATTGTCGACTGATTTATGAGTCTTCAATAGTTAGATCAGCTTCTCAGTAGATTCTATTTATTATTCTGGTTGCTTCTGATCTTGTTTAACCTGCGCCATCTTGTCTTTGGAAATAGTCTAACTTAATTAATTCTGTGAATTATGATTTCAAAAAGAAGAAGAAAGTTATTTTTTATTTATTTTCTCTCTAAAAATCTCTCCCCTAATCTTTCAATCTTGGGGGTCATTTTTGATTAAATACAAAAAGAAGTTATAACTTTTTAGCTTTGATTTTGATAAAACAGCTATGATGGTATTTACTACTACTGCTGCAATCATGAGCAATATTTTCTCAAAATAAAAACAATTATTATTATTTCTTAATATTTTACATTTGCTCTTAGGAATATGCTCTTAGAAAACAAAAAACGCAATTTAAAATTAATCAGGAGAAATCTAATTTGCTAAACTCATACTTCATCATACAAATTCAGTTTCTATTCTTAGAATTTATTAATCAAAAAGCTTAAGGAAAAATTACAAAATGTATGTTAATGCCATTTCGTGCTAGCCTACTGAACAAGATAAATAATAATTTCAATTAGTATGTCGATTCAAAACAATATGTATGTGTAAAGTGTCTAAATTAAGAAATCAAATAAGTCCTCAATCAGTATGCAGTTTGGAAATATCTTAGTTGTTAGATCCCAGACATTTTGTTAAAAGTACCTAAAACCTAAAAATAAACCAGTGAAGAGAAAAGGAAATAAAGAAAAAAGATTTTTTTTAATTTAATTAATTTCAATTTGTTCATGGTCAATATCCGTTGGCAGTAGAGGGCCATAATAAGCTTATTACAATTCAGAAGCAAGATCTTTGAGATAAAAATCAACCAAGGAATAAATATTAAACCAAAATAACTCACAAGAAGATATGATTGAAATCATTAGAAATACCAACAACAGAAACTAAATGAAAGCTCCAAGAGCATCTGTAGGGATTAGTTCCAGTTATCTACAATAGATTCCAGTAGTTGAAGTGGCATCCAATGGAGAAATTTAGCCAAGAAGGAGAATCACTAGCTGCAGTAATATTGCATCATCATTCTAAGGACAACCTCAAACTATTTTACAGAATCATATTTTGCCTCCATATATACCAAACAAGAATACAAGGAGTTCCAGTAGCCTTTCGTCTTTTTATGGGTTTAGTCGAACTGACTCTACAAATCTTTAGATTACTTAGCCATCACCATTGTCACCATAAAGAAGATTGCGCACTTCCTCGATTGAAACCTCAGTCCTTCCTTAAAATGTCATCCCATCTTAATCATAGCAACAACTCTTTGATCATAAAACTGCTGACAAAATTAAAGGATAATAGCTCCTTTATGTACTCAATTTTCCTGTATTTCCTCATTGCAATAGCGAGGCAACCTTTTAATATATTGAAAGGAGATCCTCCAATGGAATTAATTCTCATTAAGAAATCTCTTAATAAGGATCAAGAAATTTCTTTAATCCCCAAAAAAGATAATAACCCCAATTTCACTGTAATTCAGAATCTAATCAAGATTCACAATAACAATAAATGTTCTAACAGCAGGAGTAGATGTAGTCGTAGATAGCTAATATGAAGACAATTATTTGCTCTTCTGCTAAATAAGTTTAGCAGAATTAAGCTAAAGGATAGTTTTATCGGAATAGAGTTATTATGGAAAAATAAGTCAATCAGCCTTAGTCTGAATCAGGTATTTAACTAAAATAATAAATATAACCACAACAACAGTATCAGTAATTGCTTGAACTTCAATCCAAGCAGAGAATTGGATAGATTCCAGAGAAGTAGTCCCAAATTGAATAATAATAACAACAATTGTCTTTTTATTAGCACTAAAAAGCATCTTCAACACCAATTTTGAGGCCCATAACAAACCAAATTAATTCCAAAGATACTCGAATTAGTTAAACGAAATAACTAATAATGAATTGTTCCAAAGCAGATGAGCTTTATCCAGAGAATCAGTCAGTGAAAAATGATTGGAGATAAAACTATCCAACTTAGAAGAATTACTTAAACTCGAGAACAGGACATGAATAAGAATAATTATCATATTAAAAAGATATAACAAATATAATCGCTGAAGATAAATAGGAGTAACAATACTAATAATTGGAATTTGCTAGCAAACATTAGTTGGAAAGGATCTCTTAATAAGTACAAGAAAGCAAGTTTGAATAAGCTGAAATACATTAGGAGTTGCTGGGGAATTATTCGTTTTCAAATACCAAGCAAGCAGATTAATACAAGGAGATACTTTCTGGGTCAAGGAATCAAAAGGAGAAGTTATTAATACCTGGATAAAATAAAAAGAGTATTGAAGAAGGACACGATTATTTGAAGTATTTAAACAAAGTTAATCATCCAGAAGAGTTAGTCTAACAATATAAGACTTCAGAGGGAAAAACTAATTATTTACTAAATGAATTAGAGAAATGCAAGCAGGATATAGTTATTGCAAGAATCGAAGGAGAAATGTAAGAGAGAAAATCTTTAGAAGTTGAAGCTATGAAGAATAAACTGAGACTAGAACATGAGAGACTCAAAGAAGATTATGCGATCTTGAAAGAATATAATCAGAGATTATAATAACAAAACGAATAATTCAAAGGTTAATTCAAAAAGCAGGGTATGATTTCTGGGATAGTATGGCCAGTTTAGTAAAGTTAGTAGAAATATGATTTAAACCATAAAGAAATGATTGGTACTACTAATAAAGGTAAGTTGAATAATTGTAGTGAACGTGAATGGACATTGGTTGAAAATCACTAGAAATGTGAGAGTGATAAGGTTGATACTATCCTCAGAGAGGAAAAATAGCCTGAAAAGGAGAATGATCATATGGAAATTGGCAATAATAATAATAATAATAATAAAATAGTGTAACCAGTTTCATATTTAGATTAACAAGAAAGTTCAAGGTAATTAGTAGCTGACTTTCAAGACATATCGCTGTTGAAAGAATTTTATCCTGAAAATTCTCAAAGATCTCTTCCACCACTGCCTAATTATTGCAGCATTAGTAGTTGTAGCGATAGCAGCGACAATAACTTGCATAAAATTAACTGCAATAATTGCAAGTTGCTAACAAGTCCTTCAGCTATCTTTAGAATTGAAGGAGATTCTCGTTATTCTACGTTGTTTTCTCAGTTAAATGATTCCTAATTCTCAATGCCATTGACTCCCTCAGTGAATCTTCCAATGATTAAATATGATAAATGAAACACTTCTGAGAAAGAGAGCAAAAAATATCTCTTCTTAAACTGTATTCCTCTTCATTCTTGAATTTAATTATTTTTACTGAAATCTCTATTTGTTTGTCTGTAAACCTTTTGTTGAGAAACTAACAAGCAGATTTGGATGGTTAGTGTTGCGGTTTTCGAATAAATCAAAACAATCAACACTAAAATTCAAAATATCTAAGTAAATTTCTATTATTCTTTATTTTCTTCACCTTAAAAGCTCAGATTGTCTACACCTTTCCTTTACAACTTGAAAAGAAATGGTACTGTATAATTTTGGAATAACTTACAGAAACACATAAAACGAGTATCGATTCATAAGAGCATTATATAAATCCCAATTGATTTTCTTCTTGAAGTTTGAAGTGAATTCCGTCTCTGTTTTCTTTATATTCTAATATTGATTATTTTTCACAAATTCTATTATTCTGCTGAAAACTCATCCGAGCCAATTAACGCAGATGCTTTTTCTCTTTCTTGCTGTTGATAAGCTTAGGCCATCTCATCATTCATTTTTTCTTAGATTTTATCATAATCAACAGGGAAGCTTGTGCTTGGAATAACAGAATTCCCAAACTCTGCGATGATTTAATTATTTGAAGGATGTTGCTCTATGTCAGTAGTTGTTTTCTTTGTTTAAACCTAATTATGAACCTACTAGTCAACTTGTTCTTCTTCGATTTACCTTTGAACTGGCTCAAATAGGATAGCATGCAAGAGTACTGGAGTTATGCTAGGAAATACAAAACCAAAAAAGATTATCTTTACTGTTCAATAATTCAAGAAAAGTACATGAACCCGATGAATTGAAGTGTTGTTTCTTCGAAGAATGACCACATTAAAACACAATTTAATATCAAGAAGAAAGTCATTTTTGTATTGTAACACATGTTTGTAGGGCTTTCTTCGATGAGCTTGTCACGGAGCTTATAGGCTATGGACCAGCTTGTTAGATGAACAATAATAAAATGAAGAAAAATTGAATAAAATAAATATATTTTCAAAGGAGATTTAATTGAAAATCCCCATTGATTTATTCGATGAATTGAAATGTAAATTCTATCTGATGCTGCTGCATCCTTACAATAATATAGTAGCAGCCAGTCCAATTGAGAATGTCCATTCTGTGAATAAGAAAATAACTGCAGCCACTGCAAGCATCGCTAAGTAGTTGAAAATGAAATACTCTAAATTTAGCAGTACTCTCTTCAAGAGATTATCCCTCATCGGGAAACTGTATCTTCTACAATCTATGAGCTCATTAAACGGACGAAATTTCCTCTGCACGACTTTCTCTAACTCCTCTGAGGGGGAAAGAAAATTCAAAAGAATCGTTAAGGAAAAAGAAAATTTGAAAATCTTGAAAACGCAATCGATTCTCACGTGCAAAGACTTGGTATGGACTTGTCATTGATGGGAAGAGCTTCGGAGGAAAAAAAAGAGAGAAAGATTATTTGGTTAGATTTTAACTTATTATTCTTTTTCAGGATTACAAAATAGTTTATAGTTTGGTAGTTCTTTCTTTCCAAGTGTTGAATTAATTAACTAACTCAACTGGGAGGAAAGGACAATCTCTTCCTTTAAGTTAATTCCACTGGATGTTGTTATAAAAATTTTAATATCTCAATGGAGATTTCGATGAGAAAGGCAAAAGATATGAAGGAATTTATTACAAAATGCTTTTGCATTTAAATGTATTTTAACTAATTTCATATGTAGTTAGTACCTTCCAGTGATTAGAGGTGTATCTGGATATAAAAAATCTAAAGATAATACTACACTAATATATATTTGTAGAGCAAAATGAATAGATTATTCACGAATAGATAAACTAAATCAAAAGTTAAAGTAGCCATTTTGACAAATTGCATGTCATCTCAAACGAAAAAAATGAAGAAAAACCCTAAAAAAATTAATGGAGATTTAAAATTTTCTTCACAAAACTCTAAAATATTGTTCTCTTCTCACATGAAGAGTTTTCGCATGGCTCCCATGAGAGAAGAAGTTTATGAAAGTGAAGCATGTGCTGTTCTATCTTTGTGACCAAGAACCTTGAATCGTTTTTGTAGTTCCACTTGACTTCCTTCGATTTTAGCAAATTCATTTACCATGTCTTCCTCTTCGTCAATTCTATTGTTACTGAGTTTACCAATTTATGTTGGATTTGATTCATCATTTTGAGATGGATTTGTGTTATCTTAGATAGGTTTCTTATTGAAACCTTGAGCTCCTTCATTTTGCCAATTCGGTAACTATTCATCAGCGCATTCCTCACTTAATAAGTACTGATTGTTCTTTTAAAATGAAGCCATATCACCACCACCTACAAATTCAAAAATATTTATGTTTCAGCTCAATAAACCAAGATTAGTTATTCTCCCATTCATTTGAAAATTATTTACCTCCTCTGATTGAAGGGGCGATATGAGATTTCATAGATATTGATTTAATCTTTTTGCTTGAGTCAGATTCAGAAAAACCATTGGAATATCCCTTTCTCTCAACAATTGCTGCTCTTGACGTCACTAAGATTTCATTTCCAGGTTTTAAATTATGGAACTCACCATTATTTTTTAAATTTGTTCTCGTGAGTAGTGCGATTTATGAATCTTTTTCTTTAATTATTGATTCTTTGTCATCGAGTTCCTTCCGAGCTGCGAAAATCTAATTAAAGAGCTTCTGTCTTTCGGTGCCCATGTCTTTTATTTTTTGCTACAAATCTACTATCTTCGAAGCTGGGTGATTCGATTAGATTACTCTAAGCAAAAAGGATAAAACAGACAAATAAAATGAAGTTTTCAAGATAAATATTGGGTCAATTTGTGTAGCAACAACTTGAAAACGATGTGAATTTTTAATAATAAACAATCAGAATCATACTTTTTAAGATTTTCAAAATCAACTTTGAGAGTAGAATAAGCTTAGTTCTTCTCGATAAGTTCTTTCTCGTGCTTAAGAGTCAGATTCTTTAGCTCAGAGGCTTTTTCATTCTTTGAATTAGGTATTTCAAATTGAAAAAAAATAATTTTGATAATCATTTTCTCATCAAAAATCAAGATAAAATGTTGGATTAAAATTTGCATTTTTTACAAATTTAATGTGTAGACTGGCTATTTTCGTTTCAGATTCTCTGATCTTCTAATGGAACATTTGCTTAACTTCATTCATTTTCTTTTTATACTTAGATCCTGTCAACTCCATTCTCTGACGTTGCTATCCAGTCTAAAATTGGAATAGATACAATAAAAATTAAAAACTTGTCTTATTCATCCCCATTTTGATTTTACTATGAAAGTGAGTTCTTAATTTTCGTCAGATAATTTCCGTACAGATCGCTTAAGTGAAACAATGTACGTTTATAACTCTTATTTCATAGTCTCATCGCATCCAGATAGTGCACCAGTGAACTCTAGAATATCAGAGATGTCATCATCATCTTCATTGTTGTTATTGTTGTTGTTATTTATATTTTCCTCACTCTCATCTCTTTCCATAATCAAACCAGGCAAATAACTTCCTTAAGCAGACTCTTCAGTGAACACTAAGTCTTCAGGATCTGTGAATGTTGAAGATTATTATCCTTCTGACATCACTGCATTATGATTAGCAGAATTACTACCAAAACAGCCTGGCTCAGTTTCTAAAATGAATGTTAAGGAGTTTTATTATTTATTATTATTAAAAATTATTTCAAATCATCAAAGAATAGTTTGTCCTATCCAAATTTACTGAAATTCCTTATTTATCTTGATTAATAAATTTACATGAGCCCCTTAGCAATGCACCTTCTTTCTTAGACGGTGATATGAAAGATTTTATTTTACTATTCTCTCTTCTTTTCAGTCTATACTCGTCTCCATCTGTTTTCAATTTTCTATCTTCTGCGTTGTCACTTCCTTCTGTCATAGTGCGCATACTTTATTCTTTCTCGAACTTGTTGATGTAATCAGTTATAGAATCTATCTGCTCGAGGGTTCTCTTAATAGTAGCTTTAATTCTCCCTTCTTGCAGTTCCGTACCACCTTAATTGTTCATTCAACAAAACATAAAGAAAATGAAGCTCATTTGTTTTTAGATATCTGTGAAATTATAATTACTCTCCGTTGCATTGGTGTCAAGACTATCGACTTCAGCAGACACAAGAAGAAAATCTAGATCACAGCCTAGTCGTTTCGTGGATTTCTTAAGTTCTCTAGTGTAATTATTCCACTCTAGTGTTTCGACTTGAAGTGCTTGAATTTCAAGTTAGCATATTTTAATCTAAGAATCTTTTTAAGTGTTCGTAAGTTCTAGTTGTTCTGCAATTTATTTGGTTTTGTCATTTTACTGTTGGATTTATATTCAAATTAGTTGTTAAACAAGCTAAACCTTTTTTTTTAAATATGTCATATTTTTATGCTTTACAGTTTAAAGATCTGAAGTTTTATTAGCAAAATCGATTTCTATATCATTTTTCTCTCCTTCAAGCGTTTAAATCCGTTCCTTCAGACGAATGATTTCAAGATGCTACTCAAGGAGTTTTCTAGAACTTTAACCGGTTTGAGTCTTGGATTATCTTGGTTATTTAGTAGTTTTAGAAGATCCTGCTTCTGCAGAAGAAACAGCTGAATTAACTTAAGCTGAAGATGAATCTTCTTATTTTTATTATGGTTCACTCTCAAGAGTAGTCTTCTTCTCATTCTCTTCATTATTCACGGATTCAATTGTATTTGATTACTATCTTTAGATAAATCCTACTTGACTCACTTTTATTTTTTCAAAACAAAATATACAATCAATTAAACTATTCTTCTTTTCTTTTATACTTGACTTATTGAGTTTAGAGACAATAGCTGTAGGAGACATCCCTTCTTATCCAAGTTGCTATTACAGTGCTGCGATGACTTCATCCTTGAATTTAATGGTGTTTTCAGCTTTAGTCAGTAATTACATCAGTTCTTTGGAACTTTTTTCTTCATTAACTTTTGCAGCATTTTTTATGGATTTAGCTCGCTAACCAAACCTTAATGTACTCACCGTTTCCTTGTCATTATACGAGCACATAGAACACGCAATGATTAAAGTAGTCTTGGAATTTCCACCGATCGATTCCGATAAGATTCTTGTTAATTTGGAATCCCGATAAGGAATATGGTCCTTTTTCTCAGACAAAGCATTGATCACAATGCCCAAGCAAGTTAAGCTCTTGTTGATGTTCTTAGCTTCCTCTAATTGTTAGCCTGATACTTAAGTTTTTGCTATCTAAAGAATAAAGTTATTATCTTTAATAAAAACTAGAGGAGTTATTACTGCAAATAATGTATCTTTATTTATTTACCTTTTCACTTCCAGCTAGATCAACAAAGTAGAGCTTACTGAGTTTGGTTGTTTCCGTTTCAGTATTCTTTTGAATTAGTGTCAGCAAGAAAATTGAATGAGATCTTGAAGAATTCTCATTCATCCTAGTAGCAGCTACAGATCTATTTTCAGCTCCTTTACGCATAACCTTCATCATATCTCCAGCTTTCACGACAAACGCTTCAGTTGCGTCTTGCACAAATATCCCTCTTAGTTTGTCTTCTTTGACACTCAGATTTGTCTTGGTAGCTTTTAATTATCAACATGAAAAAAAATAGTTCCAAATTGTCATGCACACGATCATCATCTTGCAATTTGTGCTTTTACCATCAAGCAGATCATGTATTTTTTCATTGTAGATTTCAAGAAAAGAAGCTTTAATGGTGAACTCAATTGAGTTAGGAGCTTCAGCTATCAATTCAAATAATCTCTCCATCATCCTCGGAATCAATCCTAAAGATAAAAGCAGCAATACGCAAATTCAAATTCTGAAGCTCATATTAAAAAACAATATCTCAAGTCACATTCATCAACAAATTGTCTACCCATGTATTCAGGATCATCGTGTTTCCCCTAAGAATAAACAAATAAATATGTCAACTATCAATTTTAATTGATTTTTGTTTTTATTTAAACTAATTATTTTGTGGTATTTTCATGGAATTATTTAGGCTTTTGAAAGAGATTTTTTCAGAAGATAAAATTTAAGCATTTCCCCCTATTTTATTGTCGTTTATCTCATTTGAAATATGATTTTTTATTACCTCCATTGTATGTGTCTTGCCTGAAGACGTTTAGCCATAGGCGAATATTGTAGCATTAATTCCACTCATAATGCCTGTGAAATAATAGAAAAAAGCAGGATACTACAAATGAAGAGATGAATAGTCTCAATCTGGTTACAATTAAGCACTGGAAGCCCAACTTCTTTGAACACATCGATTTGTCTAGTGTTTGATGCAAATATCTTATCGAAGTTAAAGGTGTGATTGCTATCTTCACCTCCTATCTATTTTAAAAATGAAATTTTAAACATTATTTCTTTCTTTTTGAAGACCAAATGCAGTGTTTCAGACAGTCCACTAACCCTAATCCCCTCGCTTTCTCATTTTATAAATTATCTTCAGCTTACAGCAACTTGTATTGTGGTGTCGTCAAGAATGTTAACGCATTGTCCTCCACCTTACTCAATCTCCAGTTTATTGAGTGGACGACAGCGACACACCACACGGATGTTATTAGATTCACTCTGGTTCTTTTTTGACATGAACGCTCAGCTTGATCCCCCTCCCTTTCGGCTGTCTCTGGCAGGCAGTCGAATAATGTGATTTTTATCACTTTGCTATGCTCTATTCTGCCAGAATTTAATTGTCTGTATTTCTTTTCAGTTTAACTTGATTTCTCACAACCAACGCATTCTCCACTTTTACAAATAATCTCCTTGATATTGGAAAAAGAGAAGGGTTAATGTATGAATATCAACTTAAAACCCTTATCTTTTGTAATTACTTGTTTGAGTGAAGCTTTTCTATTTCTATTTTTATTTTCATTTGCATCCATTCTTTTCGTCAAAGGCTGAAACAAAAAATAATAGATTTGTATGTAATTTATTGATTGCTCGAATTTGTAAATTTTAACTCAATGCAAATCTCTTTTCCTTTTTGATAAGACATTGCAATCAAAAAATCAAACGTACTTCCATACAAGCAGGTCTTCCTCCAATCTAAATTCAAACACTCAAAAACTTTGTGATATTTAATTTACATTTTTAGCTACTCAAAGAGCTACCATAAATAAATGGGCTAATTTAAAAACTACGCTTGAATTAGTAGTTAATTTTAGCAAAAAAAAATTGATGAACCTGCTTTCGTTTTGAAACTACTGCATTTGGAAATCTTGAGGTGATTTTCGAACATTTGTTGATAAACTGTTTACTAAGATATTTTATGCCCTATTTAATTATTAATCATTCTCAGGAGGGAAAGGGGATAACTAGTATTGAGAAAGAATAAATTGGAGAAGAACAAAAGAAGAAAGATTGTTCACAAAATCATAAATAAAAATTAAAAAAAATATTTCCAGGCTAAAACAGTCTTCTCAATTTTAAATCAAAATTATGGAGGCTTCTAATAAATCTTTACAACAAGATATCTTGAATAAGAGATGTTTAAAACACCCTAACTATCCATGTGAATTCATTTATTTCAGTTAGAGATCAGAACAGCGAAGGATTTGTTCCAAATGTGCATAATAAAACAACTACACGCTCAAGGAAATATTTTCAATCAGAGATCTTATCGATTCAGATAATACAACAACGCTAATGCTTGATAATTTTCCACCTTTGAATCAGGATGACTAGCACCGTTATCTGCGATTTGGGAAAATTGATGAATTTCAATAATAAATCAACACATTTTTAGATAATCTTACTAAAGATTTCCTTAATGTTATTGAAAAACTACGAAAAGAAGCCAAAGAAAGTTTGATTCAAAGATCAGAAGCAGAATCATAATTTTCTCAAGCATGTGAAGAGATATCATACCTTAAATAATTGAAGCAGACTATTTTTACAAAAACCCAATAGCAACAAGATAGAGAGCTTGAAGAAATCATCTAAGATGCTTGGAAAAACAAAGAATAAAATTCTACAAAATTCTAAAAAATCATTGAAGAATTCAATTAAGGGATTCGTCCATTGGAATAATCAATAATCTTAGCTAAGGAAATAATTCAGAAAGTATCAGACATTTAGTTCTTTAGTAATAGTAATACCGTAGACTTATTGCCTAGGTCATAACTAACAAAATCTTCATACTCTACATCATAATAGCTTTCAGTGACAAAGGAATAATAGAGTAATTACCTATCAGTAGAAAATACATCCACCCAAAAAAATTACGGAGAAGTATTTTTGGATTTTATAATCTAGCCTTCTGAAAAATACATCATACATCTTGATATTTAGTAAGTTCAAGGTTAAAGTAAGAATTTTCTATTTGGCCTTGGGTTAGATTCTTCGAAAAATGATGGATGGTTGTACACTCAAAAAAGGAATTTTTGTACTTGTTCATAAAGTTATGGGGTTAGTAAAAAAGTTAAAGGCCCATGTATTACAACTACACTTAGCAACTTTTAAGAAAAAATCAGTTTTGAAGTCAGAATTTATTTGAAGGAAAAGATCCTCAGAGTTGGATCTCTACCAAATTATGAGTCAGTTGTGGAGATTGATAATGGGGATATTATTGATTTGAAACAATAATATGTGTTCTTCATTTTCTTAGGTAACTCATAAAATAAAGTTACCATCACAAAGCTCTAGACAGTTCTTGAGTTCGATGATAAATTTGATTGATCAAAGAGAGATATTAATTACATGTAGCTCTTGGTTTTGCTTTGCTGAAAATAATTTATTTTGTTTCATTTATTTTTAAATGCAAAATTTGTAAATTTGTTCTATTTTTAAAAAAAAATTCGCTAATCTTACTAAAGATTTTCTTAATGTCATTGAAAAACTACGAAAAGAAGCCAAAGAAAGATTGATTCAAAAATCAGAAGCAGAAGAAAAATATTCTCAAGTATGTGAAGAGATATCACACTTCAAGAAATTGAAGCAGACTATTTTTACAAAAACCCTATAGCAGCAAGAGAGTGAGCTTGAAGAAATCATCTAAGATACTTGGGAAAACAAAACATCAAATTCTATTAAATTCTAAAAAATCATTGAAGAATTTGATTAAGGGAATCGTCCATTTGAATAATCAATAATCTTAGCTAAGGAAATAATTCAGAAAGTATCAGACATTTAGTTCTTTAGTTAAACCCTAGACTTATTGCCTAGATCATAACTAACAAAATCTTCATACTCTACATCAAAATAGCTTTCAGTGATAAAGGAATCATCGAATAACTACCATAGAAAATACATCAACCCAAACAAATTACTGAGAAGTATTTTTGGATTTTATAATCTAGCAAAGTATATCATACATCTTGATCTTTAGTAAGTTCAAGGTTAAAGTAAGAATTTTCTATTTGGTCTTGGGTTAGATTCTTTGAAGAATGATGGCTGGTTGTACACTCAAAAAATGAATTTTTGTCCTTGTTCAGAAAGTTAAGGGGTTATTAAATAAATTAAAGGCCCAAATATGATAACTGCTCTTAACAACTCCTAAGAGAAATTGAGTTTTGAAGCTAGAATTTATTTGAAGGAAAATTTTTTCAGAGTTGGATCTCTACCAAATTATGAGTCAGTTGTGGAGATCGATATTCGGGATATTATTGATTTGAAACAATAGTATTTGTTCTTCATTTTCTTAGGTAACTCATAAAAACAAGTTACTATCACAAAGCTCGAGACAGTTCTTAAGTTTGATGATAAATTTGATTGACAAACGAGAGAGAGAGAGGTTTATTACATGTAGTTGTTGGTTTAGTTTTGCTGAAAAATGATTTTTATAATTTCAATTATTTTTGAATGCAAAATTTGTAAATGTGTTCTATTTTAACAATTGTAACTTGATAAAATGAATTTTAATTAGATGTTCTTAAAAATACATTTAAACTGTCTGTTTTACCTGTGAATTAACTCCTGAAATGGCTGTTTTCGTAAAAGAAAACCAATTTAATGTTATAATAAAAATCAACTTGGTTTCAAATTAAAGCAAAATTTAACAGGATTTACAAAGTGTTTTATCAAAGAAATATTTTTTTTAGCCAATAGGAGCAAGGCTTGTTTCTGTTGTAAAATCATTGTACAAAGAGAGAATTTAAATATTTTGAGGCAGGAAATTTATCTCATTTTTTCAAAAGAGGAAATACTAAAAGTAGTTTTGGAGTTTTATTAGTTATTTATTGCTTTTTCAGAGCTAGTCATTCCCTTTAAAATGAATTAATGTAATAAAATGGAATCTCTCACAATTGGAATTAACAAAATCATAAAGTTCATTGATGCATGCTATTGAATAAGAACCATTTAGAGCAAAATAAAAGAGGGTTTTTATAAATGAGTCAGATTATTGCTGGTAATTAAGAGCAGTTTCAAGGAGATATTACTTAATTTAGGTCTGAAAATCCCCCTCCAGCTCATAGCTCTGGGGTTTGAAGGTTTTTCCATAATAATTTTCAACAAAATAGAATTCATTGTTCGCAGAAACAAGATAACTTTTAGAAGAAAAAAAAAACAAAAAAGACATTTTAGTTCGTTGATCCATATGGTTTTCCCAGTGGAACTGCTGATTTCTTACAATAAAGAAGTCTATTCTAATGCCACAGACGAAATTGAAAGTGATTCTTTTATTAATAGAATCGATCAAAAGATCATTACTTTGAATCTTGAGGTAACAATGGTAGTGTGCTTTTTCCTCCTAATTTTTCCATCATTCAAAACTGATTCACAATAAATCTCTAATTATTACTCTTTTTATATAAAGCTTAATTAAGAGTTAATTGAGTTTTAAGCACTAATCGATGATGAAAATATCCGCAAATGTTTCCACTGGTCAATCAGCAGATTAAAACATTCTATTCATGAATTATCTTGCCTTCGAAGATGTACATTTATAAAAACAAAACAATTTATTAGAAGATAAAAATGATTATCTTTTTATTTTCAGCTAGATACTTATTATTTTTTTCTTTGAATTAAAACTATTTCATATGATGCTTTTATTGAATCTTATTATTGTTGTTGCATTTATTTTCTTGATTCCCAGAAGGAGACAGGGCACGAATTGAAGTTGATTATTATGTAATAGAAATGGATAGCTGATAGGATGGACGCTCCTAAAAAAGAATGAAAAAAGAATGAAAAAATAGGAAAATATTATTCAAATTTAAGAAGAAAAATGATAAAAATCTAAGGATTGTTAAGAACAAAACAAAAGGAGGATATTTTCCAAGGAGATTTAAGGACAAGTAGATTAACATATTAAATAACGCATCATCATGAATCTCATTATTTTATTCTGTGTATTTCATTTACTTTCTCATTGGTGTATTAAAAGCTTGTAAATTAATTATGTGTTTCAATATTCATTATGAAAGTAGTGTTAGAATTTTCTGATGCAGCACAAGATGATAAGATTTAATTAATAAGACAAATCCAGTTTTAAATTTGATCTGGTATTATATTTTAATTTTCATGTCAGCTTCAATTATTTCTTCTACTGATAAAATTCCTGTTTCTTCTGTGTTTCAATTTCTAATAAAAGGCTACAATAAAAGTGCTTAAAATGAATTTTTTTTTCAAAAGCAAACTAGAATTCTTATCTTTACTTGAAATAATTAAAATCCTATATTACTATGTTGGTTGATTTATTCTAGCAGTTTTTTGGTTTTTATCTGAAAGAGCTCTAGCCCTCCTATTCAAGCTTTCGAAAATTCGGGGAGGGAGGTCAGATATTTCGTTTTCATTTTTAGATAGTATTTCTTATTAAAATTTCCCAAGAAACTCCTCAAATCGATTGGCAATTTTCTAGCACTCATTATTTACTGGTTCTTTAATTGATTTTCGAAATATAATGCAGTAAAGATCCTTAAAGCTTGAAAATAAGCTCTAAATCCAAGATAATAATATGCCCTCAACAGATTATTGGAGTTTTTTTTATTGATCATTCTTATTAAAAGGATAATTGAAGAAAAATGGAGTTTTTAATATTAAGGTAAAGATAAGCAAACAAATTTTAAGTGTAGATACTTCAAAGACACCTTTTTTTAGGATCTGGAAGAGCTAAAAATAGTATTTTTTGTTTGAGCAATTTCAAATAGCAATTTTAAACTCATTTATCATTGAGAGGCAAAATTTTTCTCCTTTATTTTAGCAGCACTTTACTGCATATCTTCAGATGAAATTACCTAACAAAATACCTTTTGTTACACCACCCAAAATAACAAAAAAAGCCCTTAATTTCTGCCTATTATTATCATCTAATGATGCTGTATTGAGGATTTTTCCTTGACTTTATCCTTTGTTACTCCCACTGCTTTAAATCATGAAAACAATTCTGTTCTATGTAACATGCAAAGCCTGCCCAGCAAAAATTAATTAATGTGTACCTGATTATTTTTTGAGGTTTATGGAAATTAAATTGAAATTGCCAAACACGCAATAATAAAATTGCAGAAACTCTCGATAATCCCCCCCTTGGGGATAGGAATCTAGAACTGAGAATTCACAAATATGTGCTGGATCGTGGGCTGGCTCTGTCGTACAAGTTCTAAAGGTAACAGAATTCTTTTGATAAGGAAGTAAGATTCAGCTAAAAAAAATATATTAATAAAACAATACACAATAAACAAACACAATCTCTGAATACTAATAGCTGTTGTGCTAAATTGGAGATAAATGAATTCAATGCTTTCTGTTAGTAGTTCTCAACTTAAGAGCCCTTCACTTACTTCTAAATCCAGTAATCTCCAGTCCTTATGCTAGCGCAGATTCGCTTTGACTCGAGAGCTAGCCTAGATTGCTGCCCGTGGCTTAGCAAGAGAAGCTTGGATATGGGGATTACCTGTAAAAGAGTTCATAGGCCAGTGTGCAAGAAGTGGCTTATCTTGTTTCTCAGGAAAATCAGTTATCTCCTTCAAGTGTAAAAAAACAAAGATAAGGGTCGTTTTTTATTATTTGTATGCTTACTTTGTTCAATGTTCTTTCAGCAGCAGAAGGGTTAGGAGACAATTGCTCAATAATAATCATTTTAGAAGGGAAATTGAGTGTCCAAACAGAGGAATCTTTGGAATATTCTTCCCTCGAAGAGCAAGCTTAACCAAATTAAAACCATTATCTCTCAGTTAGTGAATGCGTCCGAAATTTGAATCAGATAGTTTTATCTGAGACTGATACTGTGTTATTGGGATTATCATTTTCTTAATAACTCTCTGCTAGGATTTTAGATATTGAAGGCAAATGGATTGGAATGCTTGGAAGGAACTCAGTGCTTTCTTCTTGGAATTAACAGAAAGTTAAAGAATTGTTGAGAAATTCGAAGATGAGAAACTTACGATTAGGAGAGATATTAGTGGAGGAAGGTGATACGGCTGAATGTGTTTTCTTTGTTCTTCGAGGAGCCTTTTCAGTAAGCTAAAGGAGAATATTTTTGGGAAAGAATGAAACAAACAAAAGGGGGGGAGGGGTGTTAATTAATTAACTACAGACAAAGAAAGGGAGGAGAGGATGGGAGTTAAATTAATTGAGATGTTAGCCATAAATATTAAAAAAATCTACCTCTAAGATATTTTGACCAAATCCTATTAACATGTGATTATGATGAAATAAAATGTAATAATTAAGGAAGATTAAATGTATTTTAGAAAAAACAAGTACTTTATCACCTAAATAGCTTTTTAATTAAGCAAATTTTCTTGTGTTTTTGAAGATACTAAATATAAATAGATTCACTATTAATTAAATAAGTCATTATTTCATAACTTTTTTTAATTATGTTTTCTTGTTTTCAAGGCCTTAACTGCAAAAGGAAATAGTAATGACAGCCTCCCCAGCCAAAGAGATAAAAAGCATATTCAATCTCTTTTAACACTCTCACTAAGCAAAGTCCAAAGTATAAGTCGAAGCTAAATAAGTCCTTTTATCTTGTGCCGCACAGAAGATTCAGAGACAGATCATGGATTGTGTTCTAGCCGTTCTTGCAGATTTAGCTGGACAATGAAGTCTTAGGAGAGATTGAGAACATAGGAAATATTGAGGGCTACTTAAGATTCAGGTAAAAAAAAGTAAATAACAACAGACTCCATAAGATCTTAGAAGAACTTAATCTTAAGTCTGACAGACATTTCAGAATTCAGTGATTTTGAGAAGAAGAAAAAAGAGGATAATTCAAGTGATAGCAGTTGTAGTAGTGGTAAAGAAAAATCAGAAAAAGGGTGTGATTTAGGAGAAAATAGAGGATCTCAAAAAGTATCTCCATGTCTTCTTCCTTTTTCAATCCGATCAAAATCAAAAGAAGATTTCAAAAAATAATTAAATCTTATGCCTCATTCTCCTCAATAAGAACTTTAAGTACAAACAAACAACATAAATTATTCAACTCTGCAGAAAATAGACATTTTAAAGATAATTGACTTTGATATTTTTGAATTTATGTACCTTTTAGGTTTTGAACATTTCTGAAGGCGAACTGATTGGAGATGAAAGGATATGCTGTTTGAGAAATGATCATGATTAATATATGTTTAGAGTCAAATGTACAAGCATAGAAGGTGGGTTATTGCTGGAAGTTCCTCGATCAATTGTTGAATAGCATCAAGAAAACCTTTATTTACATCTCAATCACAGCAAGGATTCTGAAGTACAATAAAAAATCTTTTTAGAGAAAAAACTAGCTCAATATAATAGAGAATCGTTTCCAAAAGGAATCCCAACAAGTCCAGATTTCAGTTTCAAATCAACTAGCTAGTCAAAATTGTAAATAGCTAGTCCAATTGATATGAGATCGAATATATCTGTAAAGAGATCTCCTTCTTTGAATTAATTTACAAGATCAGAAACAAGTATCAATTGCACACTTGAAAGTAATAACCGAAATGAAGAAAGTTTCCTAAGCCCAATATTGCTTAAATGCAGTAAAACTTAACTACAATGCATTGGATAAAAGCTCAAATAAACAAATTCTGGAAATAGGATTTTGGAGTAGAGTTCTCAAGATCCAGTGGCAGTTAAAAATTGCAATGAAAATATGTAGAATATTGATGAATAAAGAAGCATTATTGAGAGTGAATAATAGTTGATTTCAGAAAAAACCTAAGAAAAAGGGAATTCCATAGAATTAAGTGAAGAATAACATCAGAATAAGCCACTTTTCTTAAGTGAAGAGAAAAAAGGAAAAAAGAATAATATTCGTTATTAAATGGATGAAATATTTCCAGCTTGCTTGAAACAAATTCTGCTGAAACCCTCATAAGAAGAACTACACCATTATGCAACTCCATAATAGATCAACTATCCTATCCGCTAAGCACATAACAGTAGTTTTTCTCAATCCTTAACAGCTGATTCTTCCATAAATTCAATTTTCAAGAGCTAAAAATTCTCCCCAAAAAATCGAAAATAAAACACAAAATAGTCTATAGAAGCAGTCAAATCTCAGAGCTAAGAGAATCTAAATTCAAATAGCCTAAACAGATAAAAAATATTCCATAAATCCTTGTTAACAAATGATCTAAGGCTCAGCCTCAAAGTGAATAAAAGCTATCAAATGTTTACTTGCTCTAGTTCTGAGAAAATTACCTAAAGTAGTTCCTTAAGAGAAAAAAATAACTCAAAAAGCAATTTAAGTTTCAATGAAAATATGCCCAATAATACCAAGAGAAATCAGTGGAAATAACTGTTCAGTCCTGGATTCAAATCTCACCCTGAATTCGGTTTTAATGAAGTTACAGAAGTTCATCGTCCAGTCAGTTTGTGCGTGTCTGAGTCTGTGTTGAAAAAATGTGCAGTTCCATAGCGAAGATGGTCAGATGTAGAAGACAGTTAAGAATCACAGCCTTTAAATAAATAAGAATTGAGTGAGTATTAAGATAAGAAAGAATAGAAGGCCCACAGCAAAAATGAAACTGCATTATATGAGAGTGATTAAAAACAAAATAGTCGATAAGAATAAATAAATCGTTCCCGTTCGTTGGGGTGCTTTAGCATCAATTAGATGATCGAAAACAATCAAAATAGAGAAAAAGACATGATAATATAAAAAACTGAGATTCTGGGAAATCCCGTAAAGCTTCAAGAAAAAGAAACAGAATTGTACAACTACAGGACAGATAATCATTAAGTTAAATTGTCTAAATTATCTGTGAAATCAGATTAGACAGAGGATGAAAGTTCTCAGGATATTCGATCTTGTCCTGTTAAGTAATCTTTGAAGCTCAATTTCAATTGGAATGAAACAGAAACATTTGATTTTGATGATTCGACATGCAAAGAAATCGAAGAAAGCAATAATTGCAATAAGAAAAATTCAAATACTGATAATAAGCTCAATGTACATTTCTCCTCTGAATTCAAAGCTAAATGCCTTTAGAGATCCATTAAAAGCAGCAACAGTAGCATGATTCCTAAGAATAATTTTAATAGTTCCTCCAATAGGTTTTCAAAAAGTAATTTCAATTTATTCTTTTCTACAAATATCCCTCATTCGTTATCAAAACAATAAGATCTAAAATCCTCAAGTCTTCCATTAAATAATACTTCTTGCCACCTTAATCTTGGAATTATCTAGACTGGTTAGATTTCAAAACTTCCTTAGCAATTTTAACCATCCTTCCTCCGAGATTAGCAAAAAATGGAAAAATTCACCACAGAAACAGGATCTCCGAGGAATAACGAAAGCACATAAGATTCTTAAAAAAGCTAGAAAAATGCAAATGCAATCAATAGAATTTTCAAAACTCAGCATCATGAAAACATCTTTGATTGACAATTGTTTCAAGAAAACTATTTCAAAAAAAAGAAAGTTACAATTTTATGTTAACTCAAACAAAAAATATTTTGATTTGAATAATGCAACAGAACAAATTCCCTCTTATTCTTTGTTAATTATTGCTTTATTTTTACAAATATTTTGTACTCAAAATAAATTTTATATTAATATCCTTTTCTAATTTGGGAACATCATCAATCTCTATTCCAGTTCACGATCATTTCACCTTTCATATCTTCACAATATTGCTTTGCTTTCATTCATCGATCGCGCATTAGCAGAAAGTGGTGGAATTTCAGAATTCTCCCCTGCAGCACTGAAAATCGAATGAGAAAGTTCTCTCTAAATCTCTTTGTCTCCTACTAATAGCATCTGCGATTACCCTGGCTGCATTGGATTTATTGATGAATCCCTCCTAGAAACAAATGAAGCTTTTGATTTGTGATTCCTGGAATACTTATGCGTGTTATTTTTCGATTGATTCCTCGCTTGCATAGTCTAGAAAATCTACTACATTTACTGTACTTTCTGCGAATGTGTTCTATGATTTGATCTCTTTTTCTTCTTCTTCTAGGCGATCAGTATCTTATCTAAAATCCTCTAATAATGTTCCAGCACTTACACTAAATTATGCTGTGGGAAAAATACTTCCCAAGATTTCTCCTTATCGAAATTCAGTAAAATCATGAATTCCTTGATTTACTCTCTCTAACTCCCATTTTGCATGTAATAATTATGTGATGCTACTCTCCCTTAATCTACGTCATGTTTACTGTCTATGATAATTAATCTGTTACTTTCACCTTATCTCTAGTTGCTCTTAATCGAAGTAGTTGGTAGATTATCCAAGTAATTTATGCTAGGTTAGCTATTATTTTCAAATCTATTGCTATTGAACCCTTAGGTATTGTTTCGATCTCTATTAGATTCTTCATCTTCTTTAATGCTTCTAGATTACATTTGTCTGCTGTGAAACCTTCCAATTCGTTCTTTGTTTCTTTCTAATTATGGAGTATTTGGGAGATTATGCGTCATTACAGGTGTCATGATAACATTCTCACTTTAGCGAAGGCTCTACGTGTCTAAAGAACTCGTTCTCTTTCGTTTTAGAGGTGAAGTTTCGTTTCCTCCTTTGATAAAGTACACTTAATCATGGTCGGAGAACATTGTCTATTTTCTAAAACTACTCTTTCGTTCCTCTCCTCGTTTTGGAGGATCTAATAAATTGTTGTTGTTGGCATCAAGGGGTGATATCTATGGACTATTTTTCCTTACACGCAAGGATCCACGTCGATTAAAGTTATTTTAATCTAAAACTTATTAAACTCGCCCATTGGCACTGTAATTTGACCCAACTGTTGTCCTACGAAGATGTACACTATCCTCATGGGCTCCAAATTGTGTGCTGTTGTTTAAATTCGCATTTATTGATTGAGCATCGTTGTTTGGAGATCCTAAAAACAATTAAACAAAATTAAGATTAGTTCTTCAGTCCAAAATCAATACAAAAACGTCTTACTTAGATATTCATCGATGTCTTATTCATCTGGTAAATCATCTAGGTCATCGAACTCTTACGGATCTCTTATGTATCTAGCAATAATATCTGGCGTATCAATCTGTAGCCCATCAGATTCATCGATAATTTTAATTTTTTCAATTAATTCGGCTAGTGTTGCAAATGGATTATTCTCTAGAAGATACCTAATTGCAGTTTCTTAGAGGAGTAGCGCATACGAAATAGTTTTTGTTTGATGCTACCGCACATGCATGAATTCAGCTCTTTCTTGTACATGATCTTACAGCGCTTTCTTAATAACTTTCTTAGAATTCGGTTAGTAACTCATGTATGGGCAATTCAGAAATTAATGCATGTACGAATCGCATAAATAGCAATTCAACCCGAGACCTCGATAGGTATTTTAGAGATTTAATTTGTCCTTCATCATGGCATATTGCTCCTTGTCTCTTGGAAAATCAATAATCTCTGAGAGAAAATCTTCTTCTCGTAAATACACTAACGACACAACGTTCAGTGTTTTCGCTGACACGACAGTTTAGCTGCCGGATAGGAAACTCTCCAGACCTACAATATCGCCTTTTTTTAATATCTTTATGTTTATATCTTTTTGCTTTTCTTCGCCCGTGCTCCTGCGCCGTTGCAGAGCGATATTCCCGCGCATGAGAAAATACACTTTTCGAGAATATTCATTCTCTCTAAACAGAATCTCTTCAGGCCCTAAGCGACGTTCCCGAAGTTTTGGTGCTAATCTGCTTAAGAATTCTTTAGAGAAATTGAGTCGAAATTCCTTGCGAGATTCCAGGACTTTACTGTACATTTCAGTTAAGACTTCATTCTTCAAGGAACTAGTGCATTAGCCTAAGACCTTCTATCCATCTTCATTATCTTCTAATTTTTCGTAGTGCAGATACTCAAAATATTTTCTCACGCGCATCTACATAACATTGCTATTTTGTCAAACAACATGCAAATTAGTAATAAAATCTAATGAATTCTGTAATAATTCTACCTTAAATCTCTAGATCTCATGTGATTCGTGAGCGAAGACATTTGCGATCGAAACTAATCGCCACGTTGTGTCATTTGTTGAATAATGAATCCGATTGAATTCACAGCATAAGCGAACACACCGCAAGATAATAATGTAACAATACAAACATATATTTTCTCTACCATCGTAATCGGATACAGATCACCATATCCTAACGTAATCATAGTAATCACCGACCAATAGAAAGAAGAAACATATGCCTACACCCAGCCTTCGTTATTGATATGAAATTTCACTACCCAAGTGGTGATACTTGGATCAGCTTAAATTTAAATCGAATGCATGTAGTAGAAGAAGCAACCGCATATGTGCGCTATGTAGATGATCGTGACAATAAGTTTAAATAATTACATCATTGTTGCTTAGTTTTATTTTAAATTCAATAATTCTTCGATGGAAACAACTATTTTCAAGATTTTAGATGACCGCAGTAGCAAAATGATATTCAAATATTTCACGGCGAGCAGAGACGAAAGCAGAAATGGTATGACAATAATCAAATCCCACGCGAAATTAGTCTTTATGTAGTGTTTCGCTATCTTCATCCTAGATTTATTTATCACACCTTTGGAATAGTACGCTGTGTTGAAATTCAAGACAATATCTGCTACAAACGCCCAGGATGGAAGATCCTCAAAGAAAACGAGATAGAAACCACTAATTCCATCGAGTTCATCGAAGGATATTTTAACTGGGATGTAGAACACATTAATTGTCAGAAGCAGGAAAATGCAGACATCCCAGAAGATTTTAATGAAAGAATCTGGAAGGATCACAGCGAATTACGCCGTTAGCGATTTGCTGAGACATATTTAGAATTTATTCGTAACACCTTTTTCTAAATACACAAAGTTTCTATTGAAAATCTATGCGTATTTTTAGATTGCTTTCTCAATGCCGCTTGCTTTATCGTTCTTGAGAAATCCATTCATTTTGTAGTACCCGTAGTAGTTCGATTTATCATCTATTAGCTCAAAATACTTCTTTTTCATTTTACTGAATTTATATTTCATAGACAGCTCCTTTACATTGAGGATAAACTTCTTGATGAATGTTAGAATCAAAAACCCATTTTTAGCCCAGATTCGATTCAACCCACCTTGGTATTTTTATTAACTTAAACTCATGTCGCCAAATGATTTTTCAACCTAAGTAAGTTCACCTTAATACCCCGCTTAGAGTAAGTTCCCTGGATTATTAACGGAGGATTATTTGAGAGCCAGGAAGTTTCCAGATACTTACCCTGCTTGATGTTACTAATAAGCAAGCTCCTCTTGCTATCTTGAGAGTTTTCGTCTTAGCATAGACGGCGAATTTACATCATTTGTGAAACCTACGTTAGAACCTAAATCATAGGCTTGCCTGCTTGGGCTGATGGAATCGTATTGATTGAGGATATTGTTCATGTTGTTTTAGTTCTTAAGATCAAGAAGAGGCTGAGAATTAGTGAACGCGGAAGATAATTTCCTTAAATCGTTAAACGCATGTTTGTCGCCAACAGTTGTGACAAAAATCGCTGAGCTTCTCTTTTTGACTATGGAGTTCGTCCCAATCGTTCCGTTGATGTTGTTCATGGAGGGATTGTTGGCTAGATTCAGAAAACCTTAAGTATAGAATTTCTCTGTATCTTCTTCCTTAGCAAATTGTGAATTGATATGCTGCTTCGAAGCAAAGCTATTATTGTTTTTCATGATATTCTACAACTAAGGTTCACCTAGTTCAAAAGACTAATTCATCTCATCGACATGATGAAAAGAATACTTATTGCTATCACTATTGTCCTCTAAATGCTAATTTGCATTGAAATTATTGTTGATCTAATTCAGACTTAGACTAATAGTATTGGTAGTTTTCTAATTTTTCCATGTATTGTTCGTTTGTTTTCGGGAGTTTTCCCTTGTGATGGAGATATTTGGTCCAGTGAGAGAAACTGGTTTTGAAGAAGACTAATTCGAAAATTTGTCAATTTATGCAAGCCTATCAGCATTGGAGGCTTGCCTGATGTCTTTCACCATGTGATTCAAAGAAGGTGAAGAAGATTCCTCCTCACTTTCTTCGTCTCCACATTTCGCTTCCACTGGACCGAGTCCTATGCTGCTCGCTTGTTTGCCAACTCCAAATGAACTGCCTTGATGGAATTTCTTTCCAATTGACTCAATTTCCTTAGGAGTTTTGACATTCCAATCTCTTTTCTTAGGCTTGCTATTTGTAGCCGACACTGTGGTTAACTTTGATATTGTCTTCGATTCTTAATCGTAAGGTGTAGAAGTGTTGAACGTCATAGCATAGTGACTGTTAGCATTCTCAGGTTTGTTATTGTATTCACTCTTAGATTATTCCGAAATACTTTCCTTATCAAAAGAACCTGGTTCCATTCTCAACAGCTACTCAATTTCCTCTATTTGCTTTCAAGATCTTTGTGAGGTGTAATAATCTACTACAAGAAATGAGTCACTATCTCAGCAACCTTTCTCTCCTTCTGTTTTTCACTTGATCTATGCAAAAAACCTATTTTTATAAGTGCTTGTTTCTTTGATATTAAACTTTTGTGGAGATTAATTTGGCATCCCCATGGAAATCTAGTGATGGAATTAATCTGCTAATACAAAGAAAAACAAGAAAAATATATATAAATATATAAATATAAAATAAACCGCTGTGTGACCACTAGCCTCAAATCCTCGAATCGTTTGGTTTGCTGATTTGGCTTGAAATGCATTTTGATGTGAATTATTATTGCAAATCTCTAATGACAGAAATTTCTGTTCTCTTCAAGAAAAAAAGCACTTCTGCCTTAATTTCATGCAAAAATATAAAAGATACCAGCTTATTAAGGTTACTCTTTCGTTTTAAAATAATCAAATCTCTACTTCAAAGTATATTTCATTTTAGCATTCTAGATTCATTTGTGTTTGAAATTAATTTTTTTGTTTTTCTTTCACATCTAAAAAAAGGAGCAATATCAGCATTTGTAATGCAATTGTCGAAATACCTAAACTTGTATTATTAATCAATTTCTTCATAATCCTTAATCTTTGTTACTGAAAATATCCCCTCAAAGATAATTTATAAAACCAGCGCGGAAGAGAGTATGAGGAAACTAGACGTTATTACCTTAAAAAGAAATGAAAATAATCCGATTAACAAAGTATCTTCATTGTAATCTTTGTCATTGCCACCAATAAATTCTAACTCGCATCGAATTATCTAATCTAAAGTGAACTCCAACCCTTAGCTTTCTCAAAGAATGATTGTTTAATCTTCTCCTGAAAGGAGATACTAAAAATTCCATCCAACATTCAGCAAACCATAATTTTTATATCTCGATGATTCAAAGCAGCAATGCACTTTTTAACCACAAATTAAAGAAATCTAATAGAGCTCAGTCGTTAGTTTCTACGAAAATAAGTTACGTGTCAAGTCGAACAAGTGCAACTATGATGATTTCATAAGCTGGTAAGATTAACAAAACAGAAATTTTACTGCTTTTACAATTAATCAGTTGTTTGATGTTGATCTGCTTGATTCAAGACATACTTAATAATATTTATGAGCCCAAAACTCTAATGCATAGTCTGGAATTACATAATATGAACTTGGAAACAGCACAATCAGATAGCCAAGAAAATATTAGCTTGTTTTATAAGCAAATAAGTCCTCATTGATAATAACAATTTGTTTCTTTTTTCTTTTCAGTTTTATTAATAAGTATCATTTATTTTTATTGATTTTCCACAAAGGAGAGGTCAATATGATATTATTGAAGCAGATTAATGGATTGTCTAATATCTCTTTCCTAATCTTTTAGGCTCTTAAGGAGATATTGATGCCGACATATTTCGTAACTCAGCAGTGGTATTTAAACTAATTTCAGCTAAATTTTATCTATTTCTCTCTTCTGTTTTTATTGCTAATCGTTGTTTCTGCTATTTCTTTATTAGTTAGCTAAGAAAATCATAAGTTCTTATGAGTTGATGCTTGATTTTTATGGATTTACGCTAATGAGCGATATTTCTGGAGATCTGATTCTCTCACATAATTACAGATAACGACATGAAGCTACTTTTCATAAGAAACTAGCTAAGAGTGTGCATGCATATCGCATCAAAAGGATCCTTTAATTTCTGTCCAAAACTGGATTCTTAAATTACTGCTAGAAATTTATTGCATTTATTAGTGTATAAATTTATGGTGATCCTGATACAAAAGATACCTTAGAATCTCCAATAAAAAAAAGAATACATATCCCTCCATTAGCACATTTAAGTGATATTTTTGAGAGTGATTGGAAGAAATTCGGTGAACTTGATCTGTGCAATGAAATGCAATAGAAACATCTCAAAAATGTTTCAGTATTTTTTAGATCTGAGAAATATGCCTAGTCAGCGTATTTCTAGGAATTCTAGATTGAAAAATAGCCCCAAGATCAGGAGCCTGAAAAAGATTGAAGATTCTTTTAGAGTTTAAATATTTTATTTAGAAGTGAAAAGTTTAAATTTGTATGAGTAACTAAAAGACAAACAATTTGTAAGTTTACATTTCAAATCAAAAAGAACTAAATACTTTTGGTTCTTAAAGTTAATAATTGTTGTAGATTTTAACACATAATCTCAAGTCAAAATTGGATATTTCTTATATTTTTTGAGATTGTGTAAGTTTGAAATTAATTTGTGAGGACAAAATAATAAATTAGCAAATCAATCTCAAAAATGAATAATGCTCTTTTTGAAAAAATTAATTACTTTTCTATATAAATTTAACCTTCCGAAATAACTACAATTCATGATTTCAATACATCTTCTAAATAATTATTAATAAATTCGATTATTCTAAACGAAAAACAATTCACTTTAGATCAGAGAGCAGGGTATTTTTTGAAATATTTTTGAAAGATGGAAACATTTTAAGAAAAATACTAAAAGAATCCATCGATTGTGAGCTACTTTTATCTATTCATACTAAAAAGAGTTCTGCTTTGCTATGAGCTTTTTATATCTTTGGTGTGTGTGTGCTTAACTTCCCAAAGTAATTTAAAATAATAAATAAAAAATGGGGATTCCTTAAATGAAATTAAACTTTCATTCCTCAAAGATTTCTGTTCAACCAAATTCCAGATATCAAATCTGCCTTCTACTCGAATGTGTGGTCTTAAATAAAATAAAGATTCGGGAAGATTTTACGATTCAAAGGAGTGGATATTAATGCAATGCAAACTAGGAACGATAATGTGAGAGTTTTCTTTTTTAGACGCTTCTTGGTTTTTTGAGATACTTCCCTTTTAAATTTGAGCTCCAAATACATCGAAAGGTTTAAAAGAAATAAATAATTAATAGAATAATCAGAGAGAGAGGAAAAAAACAAATAATTATTAAGAGACAACAACTCAAATCTAATCTAAGAGAATGGCCGATACATCCATCAACAACACAACAACAGAGGAACCATTTTTCCAAGGCAATCAAAATGAACCTGCAAAATAATAATAGGATAATCTTTAGTATAATTAACAGCAATATCCATAGTTCCCACCTCCGCATCCACTCATGGATAATAACTTCTAATAATAGCAACCTCAACAATACTAATAGCCACCTCCCCAATATCAATAGCCAACTTTTTAGCCACTTGACGTGTAAGCTTAACCAGGGACTACAGCTCATAATACTGCTGTAGTAGTAGTCGGTAACAGTTAAAACTCCTATTATCAGCAACTTCTTCTTTAACAACAAAATATTGAAGCTCAGCTTACCAAGGGGCTTGTATTCGACGTACCACGCACCTGGGACAAGGAGTTCACTACTTAATACCGTTAGGATTAGTACTTTTGCTTTGGTGAGAAACGATGCTACATCGATACATCAACTCTTGGAAGAATCGAATTTGTGCAGGAACAATGTTGCGAAATTAATTGCGATGAATGCGGTTGTTTTGGATTCTACCATAGGAAATTCATGCTCGAAAATATTCCATCGCAAACTTGCCCATTGCAAATCGAAATGTGCTGCTGGAAGACGGCTATCATTAGGTATAAAGGAGTTGTCATTGGAAAAGTAGAAAAACTCATTTCACGATGCTGCTCTACAAGTCCTAAGTTCATGATTAAACCTATTGACAACGCAAGGGCACCTTTCGTTCTCTCACCTGTCTGTGACTTCTTGAGTGTCTTAAACACAGGCATGCTATATCGAGGTGCATGCCCAAGATTTATCGATATCTTAAAGAATGGATCACTTTCTTCTAGCATCACTAATCGAACATCCTTTTCATGTTGCAGCTGTTTTTGCCCAGATTTCTCTTGTGGTGTTTGCTGCCCAATTTACGAAGTCATTTACGGAAAGGGTGATATATCCTTTGACCCTAATCTCAAGGATGATGAAAAGGTTCTTCTCGTTGCAGGATGGGCAATCATGAACGTAAACTGGTGATATCAATTTGGGTAATTTCAAAGTAAAATTCAAAAAAAAGTGCATGGTTTTATGTTGGTTTTGATAGCATCTAATTTTTCTATAAGTTTAAATCTAAAAATCTAACATGTAATGCGTAAAAAGCGAACTACAATTAGCAGCTTTTTAAATTTTTTTCTCAAGGAAAAAAAAAGGAGGATATTATGATTATTATGTTCTGCCATTTTATTTATTCCCTTCTTTTTGTGGGAAAAAAGTGGTTATGTTAAAAATATAATGGGATTTCTTAAGAAGAAAGGGGGAAGAATGTTGTTATTCAAACATCTAGCCACACAAAGAAGGAGTAATGTTTCCAGATGACCAAGAAACACTAATATGTAAGTGTAGAGCTGATAAGTTATTTGGGCACTTTTTCAATTACAAAAACTAATAGTACAAAGGAAGAAATTTACTAATTGTAATTAACAGAATAAGAGAAAAGGAAAGAAAAATTAAAAGTCTTAACACAAACAAAGGAGTAAATTTGAATAATTCACAAAGAGAATCACTCGTTATGGGTAAGAAAGAATTTAGTCCCGAAGACTTCTTGACGCGGGCAGAAAAAATACAACAGCTGCAGTTTCCAGTATCCACAAAAGAAAGAGTCATTGTACTACCAAACAATGAAGGCTTGGGTTTCCGTAAAACATGCTATAAGGATGATTTAATCGGTAAAGTTGAGAAAAAGGTGTTTGATTCTACGATTGTGCAAGCAAACAAAATATGCGAAACAGTTTGGACAAGTAAAAAAATGGAAGAAGAAGCTGAATACTCCGCTGGGTTGAAATCAGTCTTGTATCTCGCGATCGTTGTCTCATTTATTTCCTTCATCCTATTGATAGTCTTAGTTTATGGTGATGGTAGCTAAAGTCTACTCTGGATCAGCATAGTCTTAATCTGTATCGCTGGTGGACTCACATTGCTAGTTGTCATAAAGAGCTTATTCTCATAACCAGTTTTTATCGATCTCGAAAAGAACATCATACAATAGTTGACGGCGTTTTTGGAGAAAGAAAACAATGAAAATTATGAAAAAAGAGGACTCAAATGGGAAGTCCATGAGAAATTCTATTGGCTTGTTCTGCACATTAAATGAGTTATTAGTTAATTTCCTAAGCTAATCGAAATGGAGTGAGTCAGAGCAATTTTACTAATTAAAAACAATGATACAAATATCAAAATTAAAGTGTTAGTTCATTTCATAGTTCAGCCAATTCTTTTTCATCTTATTTTGTAGAAAACTCTTCATAAAATTGGTTTATTTAACAATGAAAAGTTGTTTATTTTTATTTTTTTCTTAATAGTGCGTTTTCAGATTAAGATTGAAATCAATATCAAGGTTCAATTTGTGAAAGTGATGGCAGTAAAGATTAATTGAATGTTGAATATTATTGAAATTGGTTTTGAGGCTAAAAAAAATAATTGGAGGTTAGTTTATTGTTTGTCAAGAATTCTTATCATAGAAGTTGGAGATAAATATAAGCAGGTTACTACTTCATTTTCAACTTTTTAAGAATTAGAAAAGTTATTATTCAACTATCCTCAAAAGAAGCAATTCAGAAAAAGAATCTCTCTTGTCCTGCTGGTTATCTTGACTAAAGTTATGTTGATTCGGGAGTTCATTTGAGAGGATTGTTGTTATTGCTATTTTGTGACGCTATTCTCATTGGAAAAATAAAATTATTAGAATCTCTGATTAATTCCTAGACAGATATTCAAAATAAGGAAGAAACAAGAAACAAAAAGGGAATAAATATTACAGCAAAAACACACACAATAGGCTTTTACAAGATATGGATTGTTTTAGCTGTAGATAGGCTTTCAATGACACCGAAAGATGCCCTCGTTTGATGATAAGCTGTGGACATAGTTTATGTGAGAAATGCATTTTTCAGCGGTACTCCAATAAATAGCTAATATGTCCAGAATGCGGGCAGATTTGCTTCACTGATTCAGTTAATCTCATGCCCAAGAACATAGCTTTGTTGAATATCAAGAGGCATAGTATTTAATATTAGGAAATTCCACAGAATTTCAGCAGTCACACAGCTACGATTTCGCTTAAAAAAGAGTAAACAACTTAGGTTCAAGTAAACTAGACTTCCTCAACTTCATCTGGAGATGTGATTTGCCCAAAGCACGCCAAGAAAATTGAAGGTAAAAATGATTGTTTTTTCAACTTATCTTTTTTTATTTTTCCATTATTTTCTCCTTTTTCTCACTCAGAAAATGTTCTTTTACATAAAGATTTTTGAATAATATTTTCGTCTAAGGAAGCGTATTGCATGGATGATAAGCAATTAGTGTGTATTCAATGTATCTTAGAAGATAACCACAAGACCCACGAGCTGAATTCGATGGAAGTCGCTTGGAATAGGGAATTAAAGGAAGTTGAGAAGTACATCAATAAAGCCTAGTAAATCCAAAAGAAATTAGAATCTGCTGTTTAAAACACGTAATAACTCGAGAAATAATTGAATATCAGTGAACAAGATACAAATTAATTGATCGTCAAGTATTACAGCGAATTGTTAACAATACTAAAAGACTAAGAAGCAAAGCAGCACAGGAAAGTTAAAGAGTAAGTTCAAAAAGAAGCATCTTCGCTTTAAATCCAATAATAAAAGCTGTCTCTATAAATTAGATAGCTAAATGACTAAATAAATACACTTGAATAGTTTTAGACATCAAAGCCGCTTCCTCAGTTGCTGTAAGAGACTAGTGCTGCAATTCATTCTCTAAAGTAAAACTTGACTTAGTTAGAACCTTAGTTAAATGTGCATCTCACACAAAATGAAATTAACTTCTCGTAAGAGCAGGAAACACAAACAATCATTAAGATACTTTCTTAGATAATCAAGGCTGGTTCTCCTCCAAATAAGCAATACAAACTTGAAGAACAACCCAAGAACAACAACAATGATAACTTAAAAATTCAACAAAAATCAGGATAATCTTCCAAAAAGAACAATAATTAAGAAATCAACTATCTTGATCAGCAGAAGCAGTTCATTTAACAGCAATAAAAGGTAACCCAAACTAATAAGCTACAGAAAAAATAGCCCCATTCATTCTTAACTGCGGTGACATAGCCAAATCAATAGCAGACATAGTCATCCAAAAAAGAAAGGTCAGGTTTTGAAGGGGAGGGAGGATATAAATTGTTTGATTATTGCTACTAATCTAGGGAGAAAGATTAAAGAAATCTAATTTATTGTTGGCTGGAAAAACAGGACAGTTGGAAAAGGTCATATCAAATAGAAAGATCCATCAATCACAGGTTCGTTTTAAGTAAAAAAAAAAGATCAAGTCACAAAAGGATTAACTATTTCAAATGTATCCTTTGAATGACCATCTATCTTTGTATGTAAAAGGGCACTCTTCAAACAGGAGGAGTCGAAAATCTGCTGGGGAGTTTCTCAAGGAAGCAATATGAGAGTCTAAATCAAGAAAGGATTCATAAGAAGAATGCTTTAGTAGTTCAAGAGTAATGAAAGGAATATTGCTTTTGATTTTGATAACATTTTGTTATGTGAATTGATGCTAATGATTATTTTTCGATGGTTTACAAATTATTTTGGTTATTTAGGATTGAGCATCATACAGAGGAGAACATCTAGGAAGGGAAATTAGGCAAAAATCAATCAATCTTCAACAAACCTCTTAGTAACAAACTTAATTATCCCTGAATGGAGTTGATTTTGATGTTGTTGTTGCCATTGCAGATAATTATTAAGAAATGAGAAATTAACTCAAAGAGAAACTCACCAGTGACAGAGAACCAAATTATGTTAATGCAGATGCAGCAGCAGTTATGAGTGGAAGAACAGATAAAAAATGGGAATAACAGAAGCTAACCTAATCATCGACTATTTCAAGGTCTCCGTAATAGTAGAAACTAATAAACTAGAGTGTGAGTCCATCTTAAAGTGGTGGATAAATTCAACAAAAATAGGCTCGTTCACCGATTTCCTTTATTTCTCTTGGACACCCATAAGGATCTCCCTAGCCTACTCTCACCAACAGTATCTTATGCTTTTTCAATGTTTTATTCAGAAAATATCTCAAATACTTTAATGAAATATGAAAAGAGCATAAAAGAAGAAAAGAATATGAAATTTTGCATAACTAGCGTGTGTATTGCTTTAAACAACACATTTTTTGTTGCTATTTTTTGTAATCTAACAGAATCAGGGGCATTGTCAGCAACTAGCTTAAACACAAAATCAAAATCGAAGAAGTAATAAAATCATACTATTTTTCCAATTTTTAGGATTTTGACAAATTTACTGAATCTTTTTACTCATTGAAAAAAGGAATCCTGCTGTGAAAAACACCACAAAGGGATTAAAAACGGAAACAAGTGATGGTGAGAGAAACCGATTGGTAAGTAACAGCTGTGAAGTCAGTGAAATACTACCTTAACCAGATGACTTCATGGACCGTAATAATCCAAGTAGCTCATTCAAAGGAGATTTAACAACTTTGCTGATGGAAGATTCCCCTCTGAAATATCCAAATCAGGTTATTTAGACGGTTGTTACAAATAATAATAGCAATAATTTCGCTAAAACCTCTCCGTCAAATCAGTAGTAACCTATTCAATCTTAATCATTTCCATATCCATACAACCAATAGCTTACTTATTAAGATCACATTCTCCATACTAATAATCCAACTCCTTCTTCTAGAATTTCATCTAACCCCATACCTCCTTAATTGCAATAAACCACGGATAAGCTATTCACTAATAATCAATATTCCCTCACTTAAGCACTAACACCAGCAGGAACGGCCACTGTACCTTCCACTTCTACTGCAACAGCTGCAATTTCTCAAGGAATTACTAATAATTTCTCTCCAGAATAATAGCCCTACAACATAAATACAAATTCCAATTACTCCTTGCCCTCTCATAAATACTCACTCCCTACATATGATTACTCTCTTTCTTCACATCCTACTCAGCAATTGACTGTTCCTTCTTACAATGCAGCCAACTTCACCTCAAATAGTCAACCACTTAATTAAGTTCCAAATACAACCGCAGCATACACATACACGTCAAATATAAGCAATCTCCTAAATGTGCCAGTATCAAATACTACTGCTGCAACATATTAAGACTATCTATCTCCTGCACCTGCAGCTTCCCCCAATTCATCAGCATTCCCATAATAGAACACCTCTTCTGCTCAATACAAATAATTCTCAGCTGAAACTTAGAATTTATATTCAGCTCAATATCCGTTGTCTGTGAGCAATCCTCTTTCTTAGAATGCTTCAACCTCTCAAGTATCTTCATATTCTGTGGTTAATAACAATTACAATGCTTAACCAAACATACCTAACCTATATGCTCCTTAATCCCTACAACTACCGCAATTACCAAGTACTTACACAACGATGCCTTACATTAGTCCTAACTTAAAGTAATTTTGAGTTAAGTTTGTATGGAGTGAGGTAGGTGACTGGGATGAATTAGCCAAGATGCACAACTTCATAAAATTGTTTTGATTATTTTGGAGATACAATACATTAACTGGAACATGTAAGATAATGAGTTCCATGCCCAGTAGAGATTCATATTTAGTTTGTTTCTTCATATGAGATGGGCTATTTATTAAAGAAATAAATTATGTTGTTTTTAGAATAAATAATATTGTCAATGCTAATAAGAATTGAGATTGTAAATAGAACAAAAAAAACTTAAAAAGATAATTCATAAATAGAAATTAAAGTAATTTTAATTAAAATAGATGTCCTATTCCTCTCCTTAAAAATGAGTTGAAATATTTCAAAAAAAAGAATGGCTGTCACAAACAACAAATAGAAAAAAGAATTAATTTTTGTCACTATTAAAATTATATTTTGGGCTTTATGCTCTCTTTTTTATCTCGCAGCTCCTTTGCAGCATATTCTTTATTTCGGAGTCATTCCCCGCGACAGCACTTTAATTTTTAATTAACTTTAGCTTCACTCTCTCTTTTTTTCATATATTTTTAATAGAAACTTAATTTATTTTATCCTACTATTAGATGAGCCAAAATCAAACATCATCTGCTAAAGATACCCAGAAGAAGTCAAACTCATCTGCAGCAACTCCTTCAGCTAGCAATACTGAAAAAACTTCAAAACCATCAAGTTCTTCAACCCCTGCTGAAAAAGTTACAAGTTCCGCAAATGCAGCTGCTGGGAATCCCACATCTAGTGATAAAATAGAAAAAACTGCATCATCTAAAGATGGCTCAGAAAAAACCAACACAGGAGTTTAGCCATAACAAAAACAAAAGGAAAAAAGCAGCAGCACAAACTCTAATAAAGGGCATGGGAGTAGCAGTAGTAATAATGCCAGTGGAGGTAGTGGAAGTGAATAAGAGAAGCTCTTGAATCCACCATCTAAAGAATTTGTTCTAAAAAATTAATTGGGATATTTGGAAGCAGGCAAGTTCTTTATCAACAAGAACCAATTTGATAACGTACAATCAGCCATTTTATTGAGGGATATTCCCTAAAAAATGTGTTATTTTGTTCTTGTAGGCATTAAAAATCTATGAGCTGCTAAACGATGTGAATCCAAACAAAGGCATTGCATAAATTCTAGCTGGACATTGTGCGTTTAGACTTAAAAAACATGATAAGGTTATTTCGTGTTATTAAAAAGCCATGGAACTCTCTGCTAAAGCAAATGTAACATTTTTGAATGGCTTTTCATGTTTAGGATTGTTAGCAATTTGTTTTTTCTTTTCTTAAAGAAAGATTCCAACATCCACTTCGAACTGGGCATTGCTAACTACAAGGTAATTCAAAGAAATATTTACAAATTATCTGCTAGAACTAATCCAACGTTCTTCTATTCTTTTTAGCAAGGAAGGTTCAATGAATCAGAGTAGTTCTTTAATAAAGTCAATGTGTATCAGCCCAAGTATATCTACCAACCCATTGTAGATCTCCACAAAGGCATCTTAAAGCGATAGAATGGATACTACTAGGAGGCTGCACAAGTAATTAACCTACATTTGTTATTATTTCTTTTTGTTTTTTATGATTTCGCAATATTTTTTTGGACTTGCTGCAGCTATTCCTCTAAAGCTTGATCTAGAACGATAAGAACATTTTCAATTAGCAGAAAACAGTTGAGATACTATGCAATGCTGGACTTTAGTTTGAGCACATGAAAGAGGTATTAAATGATTGTTGATTGATTGAAGTAGTTTTGAAGATATTTCAATTTTGATTAACAGCTTGAAGATGCACAACTATGCTACTTAAAAGCGAAATAAGTGGAAAGCACAAATTCTAACGCTCTCAAGTGCCTGAGCTGGGTCCTCTTCTAGAAGAAAAGCTATGTAAAATATCTTTCAGAAAACAATATTTTTTTACTGATGGTTTTTATATGCAGCGAGAGTCTGCTGATTTGATACAAAAAGCCTACCAGCAAAACAGCAAGGATTTTGAGATTTTACTCATATTGGCTAAGAACTATGATTAATCTGGACAAGTGAAATAAGCACTTGAATACTTCAACAAGGCTATACAACTGAACAACCAGAACGCAATATGCTGGTGCTATCTCGGCATAACCTTCTTTAAGCTTAATATGGTAAGGATTTAAGAAAATATGCTCTAATCTAATATATTTATTTTTATTTTTTTATGCGATCAGATGAAGGATGCATTCTCTTGCTTCAATAAGAGCTTCGAATTAGAGAACAACATAGAGACTCTATTCAACATAGCACTTTTATATGAAATCGGCAAGCATTTCATCGAAGCAATCAATCTTTACAAGTAGATTCTCTTAGTATGCCCTGATGATCATATGGTAGTTCGCAGAAAAATCACAATAGAACGCAATGCTTCAAGCCAAACGCATGATCCTTTCAATAAAAAATAACTGTAAGAAGAACTCAGAGGAAATTCATGTTATTCTTAAACAATAACTTATTTTATTTTAGCAACAAATTGCGAACAATGCTTAGAGAGCCACCATTCAAGCCTAATGTACCTCTTTGGCTTGAAGAACTTGATCCAAACGTAAGACAACGATTGATTGAGCAAGAAAAATAAGAATTGCTTAATAGTCTAGCTAGCAATTAAATTCATCTCTCACAGCTACATAAATCTCCTATTTTCCCTGTGAGCAACAAGATTCGTAGTAACAGCATCTACAATCTTCATACTCCTAACATTGGATACCCAAAGGAACCATTTGATAGTCTTCTCAATACTCCAAATCTCTTTTTCCAGACTCCTAAACCTCATTACGATCAACAATTCTCATTAACTCCAGTGAGTTATCCTCTAAATAACAATTTTGATAAAGCAAAGGCTGGATCAAATCGCTCGATTGATTATCTTTAAGCAAATAATGCCGCTAATCAACTAGCAGCGAATCAACTTAATGGATAAAAGCGTAAGACAGATACTCCAGGGAATATTGGAAACATGCCTCTTTATGGAGATTAGTTTAATTCTGTAAGAAAATGATTAGAATGTGTGAATTTAATTTGTAAAAATAAGTTATTTGTTTATGATTTAAGGAATAAAATACACCAGGGTATAAGATATCACCATATGAATCAGCAGCAGGAGCGTTTGGAGGAGCTTATAAGAATAGTTTTGATGCTTCTGAGTTTTACAGAAATAGAACAAACTCTATTTCTCCGCTTATTCAGCAGAACATGCTCAAAAGTAATAAATTTTTTGACTTTACAGTTTTTAATTTGTTTTGTAATTTTAGTTGAAGACACTAGCTTCACTCAAGGCTCGAAACTAGGGGCTGAGGAAGATGATCCTCATAACATCAACAAAGGTTTCAAACTTCGAAAGAATTCTGAGTATGATCGACAACTCAAAGCCTCAATAACATCAAATATCTCACCGATTTAGAGACCAGTGAAGAAACACAGTGAAAATCACTCTGATTCAGATTCAAATCATGAAAAACCTTTGAAAAAACAAGTTAAAATTGTATCGCTAAGCAATCCTCTTCTCACAAATGTTCCAGCTTAACACAA
>Ga0302271_10000418_pt1 | contig 41630 bp, 39 predicted proteins | sample III_Bog_N1_1_FD_198767 | JGI IMG/M metagenome (GOLD analysis project Ga0302271, IMG submission 198767) | Peat permafrost microbial communities from Stordalen Mire near Abisko, Sweden - III_Bog_N1_1 | ecosystem: Environmental > Terrestrial > Soil > Wetlands > Peat | place: Sweden: Abisko...
CGAGCATAGGAATGGCAATTCCTTCATTTTTCTTTGCAATTTTATTGTTGATTTTTGCGGTGAAAACAGGTTGGTTTCCTGTCGGAGGACTTACCAGCTACAATTTTAACGATATGAATCTGTTTGGGAAAATTTGGGATTTAGCCGGACACTTAGTTTTGCCTGTGGTGGTTCTTTTTACAATTTCTTTAGCCGGACTTCAACGCCAAATGAGGGCGAGTTTACTGGATGTACTTGACAGCGATTACGTTAAATTTGCCAGAGCAAAGGGTTTGAGCGAATTTAAGGTTATTTACAAACACGCACTGAGAAACGCAATAAACCCAATGATATCACTTTTGGGATTTGAATTTGCCTCTCTTTTAAGCGGAGCGGCACTGACCGAATTTGTATTCCAATATCCCGGACTCGGCCGATTGGTGTTGGAAGCCGTTTTAAAATCTGACATAAATTTGGTAATGGCATCGTTGATGATGGGTGCTATTATGCTTATTTTGGGAAATTTAATTGCGGATATTCTATTAATGATAACTGACCCGAGAATTAGGGTAAAAGGGTAAAAAAGTAATAAAGTAGGTTGGGTTTACTAACCCAACAAAATGAGGTAAAATTGGCAGACGAATTTCAAAATATTAATGTATCTGTTTTTAAACAATTAATGAGGGATAAATTTTCACTAATTGCTTTTGTGGTGCTATTTATAATTTACTTTTCGCTGCTGTTTGCGGACATAATCGCCCCTTACACCAAAGATTTTTCTGATAGAAATATGTCTTACGCACCACCGTCAGTAATCTTCACCATAAACGAAAAAGGCAAGTTATCGTGGCCCTATACCTACAATTATAAAAGAGAATTCGACCCAAGCACCTTACAAGTTGATTATAAATTGGACAGGAGTCATAAATATTTTCTAAAACTCTTCCAAAAAGGTCAAGAATACAAATTTTTGGGGCTAATTCCCGGCAACAGACACCTTATCGGAGTAGCACAAGAGGGAAGACTTTACTTGCTTGGAACGGATATAAACGGTCGGGACGTGTTTTCAAGACTACTTTTCGGCGGACGAATATCCATGACCATCGGATTTTTGGCACTGTTGGTTCTTTTTCCAATCGGGCTTTTGTATGGCGGGATTTCGGGATATTTCGGCGGAATCATTGACACTCTGATGATGAGATTTGCAGAGGCGATTATGTCAATTCCCAGTTTCTACCTTTTAATAATTTTAGCAGCAATTTTACCTTCTAATATGACCAGTATCCAAAGATTTATGCTTATTGTCTTAATCTTGGCAATGATAGGCTGGGCAGGTTTTGCTAGGGTTGTTCGTGGAATGGTTTTGTCAATAAAAAATCAAGAATTTGTTCAATCAGCAAAATCAATTGGTGCGTCGAATTTAAGAATAATTATAAAACACATTTTGCCACAAACGACGAGTTATGTAATAGTTGCTATGACATTGAGTGTTCCTTCTTATATTTTATCAGAATCAGGACTGAGCTTTTTGGGGCTTGGGATTCAACAGCCCGATGCGAGTTGGGGGAATATGCTTAAAGAAGCCCAAGAATACATTAATATTTTGTATCGACCATGGCTTTTAACCCCGGGGTTTTTAATTTTTATTGCGGTTTTATCCTTTAATCTAATCGGCGACACAATACGCGACGTCCTTGATCCAAAGAGCAAGGTGAGATAGTTCTTGGCGAGCGGATTTCGGCAAGAGTGAGCAAAGCGAAACTCGTCCCAGTGAGGAAAACCACGCTTTTCCGAACCGCCGATAATCCAAGATAGAACGAGCCGTAGAAATATCTCATTGCGAGGAGAAACGAAGTTTCGACGTGGCAATCCAAAAATTCCCTTATTGATGCGAGATTTATCCGCATTTGTCGTTGTACAAAAAATTGTTTGATTATGTTGCAAAATCTAAAATATATGTTATACTGAGGACATAAGGAATTAGCCAGATGTTTGAAATAATATACGCCGATGAAGCAGTCGAACAATTAAACCAATTAGACAAAGCTTCAAGGAACAAAATATTAAAAACCATAGACATCTTTGAACAATTCGGAAAAGAAGCTAACAACACAAGAAGTTTAAAAAATGGATTATGGGAATTTAAAGCAGATAACGTCAGGGCTTATTTCAAATATCATCAACAGAAAATAATAATAGTCGGGTTAATAATTTTAAAGAAAACACAAAAAGCCCCTGAAAGGTTTATGCTACAAGCTATAAAAAATATAGATAAAGTTATTCAAGAAACGTCGTTTAACAAGAGCAACCAAGAAACAAATGGAGATTAGAAAAATGAAAACTCACAAACAAATAATGGATGAATTGAAGAATAACGATATTGAAAGTTATAATGAAATCAAGGAAAATACAGAAGCTGTTAAAAAAGCTTTTACTCGTGGCGGCTATAGACCTAATGCTGGACGTAAACGCCTAAAAGATGTTTCTTTAACCTTTACCATCAGAGTTGATGCAACCGAAAAAGAATTTATAACGCTTGCACGTGAAAACAATATTGATTTGAATAAACTCGCACAAAATCTTTAGATTATTGTTTTACGTATTTTTCAAGAGCAAATTCAATCTCTTTAGCAACAGAACGCTTGTTTTCTGTTGCTAATTTTTTAACTTTTTCGAATAATTTTATATCCATTCGTAAAGTAAATCGTTTTTCTTTTTCTTCCAAAATCATACCTCACAAAAAACACTCAAGTTCCCTGTCATCCTGAATTTATTTCAGGATCTATCCAGTGCACAATGCCGGTAAGATGCTGAAACAAGTTCAGCATGACGTAGAATGCGTTTATTACATTAATAATGATTTTATAAGAAATGTAAAAACAAATCAACGCACTTAATTGACGTCATAAGTATGACGTGTTATACTCGGGATATAAATAAGGAGAAATATTAATGAACGAAGACCAAGGACGGAAATTATCTGAAATAGCATGCAAATTATCAAGCCTGACATTTGTATTAAACGGATGCTGTATTAACTATGATGGAGAATCAATTGACCTTGCCAATTTAATTGAATTTACAAAAATCTTGCATGAAACGAGCGAAGAATTATTTGGTTTATTGTAAACATTATATTATTCTTCTGTTTTAAATCCTATTTTCTTGGGTCTTGTTATATCTGTTAAATAATTCAATTGTTTGTAAATATCTTCAATATTGATATTCATATCGCGAGCGTATTGAATAAATCTATGCTCCATTTCATCTAAGCGTTGAGTGAAGTCTTTATTAGTTAGTGCCAATTCTCTTAATTTAATGAAAGTTCTCATTATTTGAATATTAACTGCAACCGCTCTCTTACTGTTCAATATACCTGATAACATTGCCACGCCTTGTTCTGTAAAGACGTAGGGTTTATATTTACGAGTTACTCCGTTTAAGGTCACAATTTGTGACCTTAAGTTTTGCCACTCATCATCAGATAATTGGAACATAAAATCATTTGGAAATCTGTCTAAATTTCTTTTTACTGCCTGATTTAAAACCTTTGTCTCAACATCATACAAATGAGCCAAGTCATTATCAAGCATGACTTTCAATCCTCTAATTATGTAGATTTTATTTTCTATTATTTGGATTGGTATTAAGTCGCTCGCCATTGTTTACCTCTCTATTTTATTATTATAAATCAAAAAAAAATTAAATCTTGCATGAAACGAGCGAAGAATTATTTGGTTTATTGTAAAGCAATAGCCATTTAATCCAATAAGTGCTACAATATGTGAAGTATTAACTCCAAAAAAGCAAGTAAGGTAAAACAAAGGATGCATGGTTTAGCTTTTCAGATATTAATTTTAACTCGGATAGTCTCCGCTACAGTACTAGGTTCAGCCATAGGGCTTGAAAGAGAACTCACCAATAAATTTGCAGGACTAAGAACTCATATTTTAGTATGCTTGGGCTCCTGTGTCTTCACAATACTTTCAATATACGCATTTCCATTGGCAATAGACCATACCCACCCGCAAGCATTCGGAGATCCTGCAAGAATTGCCGCACAAGTACTTACAGGGATTGGTTTTATCGGTGGTGGAACCGTCTTAAGGCATGGTTCTTCGGTATACGGACTTACAACAGCTGCAACACTCTGGATGTCAGCAAGTATCGGTATGGCCTGCGGAGCTGGCATGCTTGACATTGCAGTTATTTCAACAGTTTTTAGCGTTGCAGTACTTGTACTTGTAAGAATATTTGAAAGAAATGTACTGGTAAGCAGTATTAAATACACTAAGAAATTGAAAATAACAATTTTATGCAATGATGACGACTCAGAACATTTACACAATTACATTATAGAAAATTTTGACAACATTCAAGAAATATCGAAAAAACGTAGTGAGAACAAAGAGAACTTAACTCAAATAATTGCCACAATAGATGTCCATGCAAGAAAACCAATAAAAGAATTATACAAAAATTTCAAAACACTACACGGACTAGAATCGATTTCAATACAGGACGGTAATGAGTAAATTAGAAACCTTTTTTGAATATTTAAAAACGATTGCTTTGTCAATTCTTGCAATGATTATTGCCATGGTAATCTTTCTTGTTATCGTACAACACAATGTTTATAATGATGCGGCTCAAAAAGATGCTGAAGATGACACAATAGAATATTATCTAATCGGAATTTTAATTGAAAAAAACAAATATTTGGAAAGACAATATCCTAAAAATTACAAAATAAATCTTAAACTTGGTATCTTATATGAAATCAACAAGGATTATACTGATTCTGAAGCTGAATATAAAATAGCCATATCAAAGGCACCTTACGATCAATATAAGCCTGTATACAAACTAGCAATTTTATATATTAAACAAAACAAACTCGATAAAGCACAAAAGTTAATAGATGATATAGATGATAAACCAGACAAAAACCTAATAGCAGATAAAGCAGAGATATATTTTGGAATTGGTGAAAAATATTATAATATTGGCGACTATTTAACAGCAATAGATAAGTATCAAAAATCCCTGTTCTATTATGAACGCATCCATTCATATAAAACAGAAGATGTAAAGCATAGCTTGGCTTCTGCTTATGTTTACCTTGCAGAAGGTGATGTCAAAGAACTAAAGATTGAGGAAGCGATAAGCTCATTATTAACAGCGAATTCATTGGTCGATGCCCCAATTATCAAATATAAATTAGCATTACTTCTTATAAAAGATGACCCTGATGCAGCTTACAAGTACTTTGAAGAAGTCCTTAAAAAAGAGCCTGGCATAGTGAACTTTGACGTTTACTATAATTTTTTGATGTCCTTATCTAAAGCTGCAGATGATGCAGGAAATATAGCAGAATCAGAATTATACAGCTATAAAGCTAAAAAATTCAAAGAATTTTTTCAAAAAAATATTCTTTCCGTAGGTGATATAAGAATTGAAATGGCTGAAGGGAAAATGACCACCGGCCGCTGGAGTAAAAAACGTAATCTTAATTTAAAATTTCAATTAAAAAACACAGCGGCAAATAATTTGAATTCATTATTTATTCACGTAACATTCAAAGACGGTAGTGAGACCATTACAGAATACTCTGACCAAATTATTGATGAAAACTCTCCTATAAAAGCAGGGAGTATAGGCCCCACAATAAATATCAACGCCGTTGAAAAAAGAACTGAAATTGATAAGATTCCCAAACCCCTCACGGCTGAACTTTATGTTTCAAAAACGGAAAATTCATATAAAATTTATCTAATAACCGTCCCTATTAAAGAGATTAAAAAAGTTAAAAAAGCTGTAAAAAAAACTAGAATAATAGATAATTTCTAAATGAGACGGATGCAAGTCTCAAACTATTTTCCCGAAAACTTTATCGTCGATGCTAGTTATTATGACATTTTGGACTGTATTTTTTATCGTAGATAGATTATCTAAATCATCTGAGGGCTCAATTAGAATGTTAATGTAATTTCTACTGATGCCCTTCAACAATCCTGTTTTTCTATCAATATTTTTTTCAATCAAAACTTCCTGAACACAGTTCAAATTCCTTTGTAAAAAATCGGCATGCTTTTGAGCGGAAATTTGTTTAATTATTGAGGCTCTTTTGTTTTTAATCTTTAATTCAACCCGGTTTTCAAAAGACTCCGCTGCAGTATTTTTTCTGATGGAATAAGGGAATGTATGAATCTGAGTCAGCCTGGACTTAGTCAGATTTTCAACAGTTGTCTGAAAATCTTCCTCACTTTCTCCGGAAAACCCCACAATAACATCACTCCCAATAAAAGGCCGCTCAAAAGTTTCATAAATCTTTTCAATTAATTCAAGTGATTGATTGACCGAATAATGCCTGTTCATTGACTTTAAGGTCTTATCGCACATGGATTGAAGAGATAAATGAAAATGAGGGCAAAATTTTTCTGAATTTTTCAAAAAATTAATCATTTCATCGTTAATCTCAAGCGGATTTAAGGAACCTAGCCGAAATCTTGAAATCGAAGTCTTTTCTTCAATATTTTTCAAAAGATATAAAAGATTTTTAGTTTTCACCCTCGCTCCTTGCGGGAGAGGGGTTAGGGGTGAGGGGTTTTCCACAAAATCCTGCCCCCATTGCCCAATGTGAATTCCTGTAAGAACAATTTCATTGAATCCCATTTTTTCGTAAATTTTTATCTGCTCTAAAATAAAATCCAACTCCGCACTTCTGTTTTTTCCTCTAGCAAAGGGGATAATACAGTAGGAACACCTGTTATCACAACCATCTTGGATTTTCAAACTAGCACGGGTTTTTTTTGTATTTTCCAAAAAAACATCATGAAAATTATTTAAGTGCATAATATCATCAGTAAAACATTTTTTAGAAAAATCAATAAAATTTGAGATTTTTAATTTTTCATCGTTACCCAAAACTAAATCTATATTTGGATTTTGAAGTAAATTCTCTTTCTCGATTTGTGCTATACAACCTGTCAAAATAGTTTTGACCTTAGGATTATCATTTTTTGCCTTATTAATAATGCGGAAAGCTTCGTTATCGCTTTTATGAGTAACGGTACAAGAATTCAAAATAAAAATATCGGCGTCAAGAATTTTATCAACTTTCTCGAAACCGACTTTAATCAAATTTTCATCAATTAAACTTCCCTCAAGTTGATTAGACTTACAGCCCATTGTTTTCAACATAAATTTTTTCATATAATAATTTTAGCAAAAACGATGCTGCTAGACAACATAAATGATAAAGAATTCTAAATAAAATGTAAAAAACTAGCAACTTTATTTACCTTTGGGTTTTAATAGTGTATAATCAGTGTGTAAATTTAAAAGGATTAAGGTGAGGCATTTAACATGCAAATACAACCTATTGGAGACATAAATACTGGGAATAAAAATAAAAGGCATGTAGATACGATGCTATATGCACTTCCGGTTATAGCTTGTGCTAGAGAAGCAATTTTAAACAAAGGCAGACTGGCACAAAAAGCAGTTGCTACAACTAGAACAGCTGGGAGTTGGGGAGCTGCATTGTTACTTTTGGGCGTTTTAAACATCGCTCAGAGTGCTATAATCTCTAAATCTAAAAAAATACAAAAATTTACAGCCGAACATCCTCTAGCTTCAATGTTGACGGATATAGCAGTATTTATGGCGGCCTTAACGCTTGGGGGTAAAGGTGCCAAAGCGGTTATGGCGAAAGTATTCTCAAAAAATCCCGATAAGACCCTATCACTATTTAACAAACTACAAAACACAAAAAGAGCTATAAACAACACCGCTCTTAATAAAACAGTTTTAAAAGGCATAACAAAAGGTGTTGAAAATCTTAAGGCAAAAGCTCCTTGGATTGTGAACACGGGTAGAAGTATTGTTAGAAATTCAGTAATTTTGGTCTTTCTTGCAAGCATTATCCATGATGGAAACAAAGCAAGACAAAACTATATTTAACAGTGGCTCAGGATTTGACAATAACTAAATAGCTGAACAAATAATTTGTCTAAACGTATTTGACAAATAGATTTGTTTTTTGTATTATTAAATATGATAATTCACAGTAATATGTGGGCGTTTAGCTCAGTTGCCCAGTGAGGCTTTGGCCTCACAAGTTAGATAAAGCTTCCCGGAAGTGCTCTAACAACTGAGAATCACAATTTAATATATGGCATGGGCGTTTAGCTCAGTTGGTAGAGCGCTTCCCTTACAAGGAAGATGTCGGGAGTTCGAGCCTCTCAACGCCCACCATTTTTAAAAGACACCGAAAGGTGTCTTTTTTAGTATATTCTGGAGTTCGAGGTTTTTGGTAACCTTCGAAAAAACTCGAACTATTTTTAAATTGAATAGGGTAATTGTTTCTAATATATGTTTGTATTAGGCTCAACTATAATAATAAAATTTAAGAATAATGATTATTAATATAGTATATTTAAGGATGAAACCGTATGAGTGATGTTCAAATTTTAATGCTTTTAGTTTTTATATTAATGTTGCAAGTGGGTGCTTTATCTGTGCAAATAAACGAGATAAAAACAAAACTGAATATTGGTAATAACATTTCAGAAAAAGACTGCGATGACAATAATATTTAAATTAAGATAAGGTGGTGACAAAATGGAAGAACATAATAAATTTTCCTTTATTCTTTTAATATTATTGTTGATTGTTATCACTTTTGCTATGTATGGTTCTGGTGCTGAATTGGATAGTATTATCGGTACATTGGTTCTTTTTTCACTTTTTTATTCGTACGTTGTTGACAAATTAACATTACCTCAGCAAAAAATAATTAAATTGAAAGAAAATCAAATTAATGATTTAAAAAGAGAAATAGAATATCATAAATCAGAAAATAGTAAAATTCTCGTAAATTATCAAAAAATTCTTGATGAAAAAGACGCCTTGTATAATTCATTTAAAGAAAATATTTCTTGCGGTTGGAAATATTTAGCCGACTTAATTGCTGATTTTAAAACAATTGAGTATGATTTCTCTGTGAGATATTTAAGAGAAAAAAGACGTCCCGCTTTTGCTGAAGCTAAAAGAATTGCAGAACTAAAAAAAGAGACAAAAGAATATATAAAAGAATTAAAATTAATGAAATATAAATATGAATATTTGTTTAAACTTTATCCAGACTTAGAATACTACATTGAAGACTTAGAAGGGTTTGATGGAGATGAATTTTCTGACATTGACGACCTTGAAGAAAACATAGATAAAGCAAGAAAGCATTTGTCAAAAGAAGAATATGAAACATTAAGCGTAGATGATAGAAATCAGTTAGCACTTGATAGATACACTAAATCAAGAAAAACAAAACTACAAATTGGACTAGAATATGAAATGTGCACAGGTTATTTTTATGAAAAAGATGGGTGGGATGTAGAATATTTTGGGATAGATAAAAAATTAGAAGATATGGGGCGCGATTTGATTGCCAAAAAAGGTAATGAAGTGCATATAGTGCAATGTAAATACTGGTCTAAAGATAAAACAATTCACGAAAAACACATCTGTCAATTATTTGGGACTATGATTCAATATAAAATGGAAAATAACCCAAAATTGAAAATTATTCCTATTTTTGTAACCTCTGCAATGTTATCGGAAACAGCCAAAAAATTTGCAAAATATTTGGATATAACACTAGAGGAAAACAAACCAATGGTAGATTTTCCTAGGATAAAATGCAATATAAATAAAGGTGAAAAAATTTATCATTTACCATTTGACCAACAATACCACAGAACAAAAATAGATAAAAACCATGGAGAATTTTATGCTTGGACAGTAAAAGAAGCGGTGGAAAAAGGTTTTAGGCGTGCTAAAAAATATTACTACACAAATGCTCATCAATAAAATTATATTTATTAATATTTTATTACTTAGAGATGTTTTCTCTAAAATAAGCTGGGTTGCCTTGTCTTTCATTCCATCTATACAATAAAGCTATATATTTTGCGACAAAATTTTCATAAGTTTCATCTGTCGGAGTTTCATCAAATACAAAAACAACTTTTGGTTCAATATAATTTTTCTTATGTATATATTTCCTTGTCATAAAATAGACTTAATGAAAAAAAATCAAAAGACAAAATTAAGCACAAAGTAATTTTGAATAATTTTTGAGTTGTTCAAAGAATAAAATATTTTCTAAATTTTTAACTACATTGTAGATTTGACGGGCGAACAGTTCGATATTCGTCCTCTTGGGTCCACCATAAAAGAGACAATGACTTTTGTTATTGTCTCTTTTATTTTGGAATTAAGAAGTCGAGAACTACAAAGCGGAGCTTTGTCTGAGTTCGAGCGGGAGCGAGCTGAGGGCGAAGTGTTTTCTTTGGAGCAAGCAAAGCTTGTGAAAAGAAAAACCGTAGACCCGTTAAACGCGAGCGACCAAGACAGCCTCTCATTCATGCCTGACATTTAGTCAGCCCTGAACAAGAACTCTTCTCAACTCCCACCATTATTCTTAGCCCGAGGCACAGCCGAGGATATAAAATCGAATATTTTTTTAAAAAAAAAGAGGCCACTTTCGGTCTTCTTTTTTTTTGCAATTTATTGCAGAAGCACGAATTGGTATATTCGCTCTGCCTGAGCTGGTATAGGGAGTTCAATCGACAAGCATTATTCCCTTGAAAAAATTTGACGTTTACTCACAAATTGTAAATAAGTATTAATAATATTACTTAAAAATGTTAACAATGCATCATCGATGGGCATTATTGTATAAAGTACCATTCTTATAGTATAAGTTTAGTTGTTGTAGAGAAGGAACTATGGAAAGTTCTTTAGAGTTTAGTTGTTGTAAAGGAGAAACTATGGAAAGTTCTTTGAAATCTAATCGTCTTACACCGCAGATGCTTGCTAAAATCCCATTTTTTAAAGAGATGGAGAAGGAGTGTCTTGAAATGCTTTCGGAAAAAATGCAGCTCTTAAACATTAATAAGGGCAATTTGATTATATCCGAAGGTGATGAAAGCAAAATAATGTATTTTATACTTGAAGGAACTGTTAACATCTTTAGAAAGAACCATAAGGGACGAACAGAATATGTTTATGAATTAAATGACCCAAGCTATTTTGGTGAAATGTCTATAATGGATGGCGGCCCAAGATCTGCAAGTGCTGAAGCCCAGACTAATGTAGTGCTAGCTGAATTAAAATGGGATGATATCAGAAATTTATTTGAAGATAAGCCAGAAATTATGTGTTATCTTTTTAAAAATATTGGAAGTGTTCTTAGTATGAGACTAAGAAGGGCAAATTCTCTTCGCTGGCGTCTAACAAGGGTTTAAAATCTTGTATTTAACAAATTTTAAAAAAATAAAGAGGAACCTTTGGAGGTTCCTCTTTTTGTGCAATATTATATCGTCGAGTTAGAGAACCCGCCCTGCATACTTTTTTGTTATATAAATATTTTTTTAAGTAAATTAATTTTCTTCGACAACTGATGTTAATAATTCGCCGTAGCTATCAATATGACCCGTTGTTTCTTCGATAACATATTTAATATCTTTATTCTTAGCAAGTTCATTTTCTATTTTTTCATATGCTTTGTCAACATCTTTAAATTCACCTATTAATTTTTTTGACTCAAAGCCGGTTTCTGTTTTAATATAAACGTGGTACATATTTCCTCCTTTTTTTAATACTCATTTATTATATTGTAATATAAAAAACAAAATTTAAGACTTTTACTGTCTGGACTCCATAATTCAATTTTAAAAGAAACTTTGTGATTGATAATGTCAATACCCACAAAGTGAATTGTTTTATGCCTCAAAATAGCTCATATATAAATTTAGTTTAAGTATTATATTTTGAAAAAAGAAGTGAAGAGGTGCAAGATGAACAGAATAATATTGCTTTTAATAGCCATTGCAATTGGTTTATCCGCTAATGCTGATTATACTATTCAAACTTCTCAACCAGTTTATCCTGCTCAAACTTACGGACAACAATATATCCAACCATACAATCAAGTGTATAATCAAAACCCTTATTATCAAAACCAAAATCCATACCAATATCAAGCACAGTGTGTTAATCCTTACCAGTATCAAAATTCCTATTATGGTTACGGAAACAATTCACCATATACCGGAATAAACCCAGCATTGTCGACATTGTCGGGATTAGGAAATACGGGTGGGACTCATCAGATTGTAAAAAATATAGGTCAATCTATGCTTTATTCCATGCTTAGAGGGTATTAATATCAAGTTGCGTTAAACACAAAAAAAGAACCTTTGATAATTCAAGGGTTCTTTTTAAATTAAGTTATTATTTTTTTAAGCTAAGCCACCAGCCATTGCCATAAAATCTTTGTCCATATAGTTTTGTTGATCAAAAGACTGATTTTTCATGCCAGCTGCAAAAGGATTTGATGCGAATGGATTTTGTCCTGTGAATGATGGAGTTGTTGCTGGAGCTGCCGCTGAGGTATTAGCCGCAACTTGAGTTTGTTCAGGGAATGCTTGTTTCAAATTGTTCAAACTGCCTAAAGCTAATTTTGCGTCATCAGATCCTTGACCTTCTTTTGATAATTTTTGTATAGCCGCCGCCATAATTTCTTGTGTTGCTTTAGGATCATTATTTGCTTTTTCTGCAAGCAATTTTGCTTCTTTTTCTTTTGCTATATCTAATTCATTTTTGCCAACAACTTTATCTGCTACTTTGCCTGCTGCCCAAGAACCGATAAAACCGCCTATCATTCCACAGATTCCGCCAATTGCTCCACCGATTGCCATTCCTACAGGACCAGCTGGAATACCGATTGCAGCACCAAGTGAAGCACCGCCGTATGCTCCGGCTGCTGAACCAGCTGCCCAACCTCCAACATTAGCTACTGTTTTAACAGCTGATTTGCCTGTTTGTTTCAAACCTTTTTCAGCACCTAATTTAGAGAATGTTGGAATTACTTGAGTAAACAATTCAGCCGCTGCTGTGATTGCTAAGAAAAGTCCATTTCCTTTTCCAAATTTTAATATTTTTGCGGTCAACGGAGATTTTGTTGCGAAGTTTTTAATCGCTCCATTTAATTTAGAAAGCCCTGTATATTTACTAAAGAATTGTCCGATTTGTCCAAGCTTGCTTACTGCTTTAATTTGTCCGTGTGCCATAGCATTTGCTTCTGCCAACATTTTATCTGCAGCTTTAATTGCTTCTCCAGAATTCTCTGCTGTTTTAGCTAAAGTTGCAGCTTCTTTTACACTATTATATAAATCTTGAGTTTCTTTATTTAATTTAGTAAATTTATCACCTGTTGGAATTGCATCCAGAATAGTTTTTGCACTTTGATGGTTGAAAATATTTTTAATACCCTTCAAGCTTGTTACTCCGCCTTCAGCTTTTAATGCTGCGATTTCAGCGTTTGCACCTACTTTATATGTAGCCCAAGCATTTTTAACATTATTTCCTGCTTCAGTATAAGAAGCACTTTTAAACCAGCCACCACTTTTGAATGGACTAGCTGCTTTTTGAGCCGCCTTTAGTGCGTCACCTGTTAAACCTTCAGGAATAGCATTTTTATAAGACTTTCTTAACCAACTGAGTCCAGCATAAGCACTTGTCGCACCTGAGATACCAATCATAAGTCCCATTCCATTGAAAGGACCGCCGTCATCTGGAGCTATAATTGATGCACCAGTAGAATACTTTGCAAGATTTTCTATATCTTTATAATACTGTTGCGGATTACTACCAAAACTTACATTATTAACCATTCGTCCCCCAATAAATCAATTAACCTTATACCTTATATTTATATAAACAAATATTGGGCGTGATAATTTACAAATAGAGGGGATATATTAAGGTTTGTTAACAATTACTGTTTCAAGTGACCAATCAGAAGTATTCGTCACGATTTCAGTTCACTTTTTTTCAATCTTGTTTGAATATCTTCAAGAAGCTTTCTGTTAATGGATTGAAGTTCTGCAAAAACAGCCAATAAACCAACCTGAACCCCTGTGAGCAGTAATACAGCTGATAATATCAGAGACTGGACGTGCCCTGAGCCTTGATGGTTAAAATAAAAGTACAAAAACCTTGAACTTAGAAAAAAGCCCGCTAATAAAAACAAAGAACCTATAATGGCAAAAAATCTAAATGGTCTATACACAATAAACATCCTTATCATTGTAAAAATTGAACGTCTTATATAATCAAATATATTACTTATCAATTTTGATTTCCTAAGCTCCGGATTAACCCTAATCGGAACAGATATAATATTAAACCCTTTAGCCTTGGCCTGAATAATAGTCTCTAAAGTATAAGTATAATTGTCAAAAACATTCAATTGTACAGCCGCTTCTTTGGAAAATGCCCTGAACCCGCTCGGAGCATCGACGATTTTAGTAGAGCTTACTAAACGCATTACACAAGAGCCTAATTTTTGTAATGTTTTTTTTGTTAAAGAAAAATGTTTAATGTTTTCAACAGGACGTGCACCTATAACTATATCTGCATGCTTGGCCAAGATAGGCTGAACTAATGTTTCTATGTCCGCTCCGCAGTATTGATTATCAGCATCTGTATTTACAATAATATCAGCACCTAATTCCAAAGCATATGAAAGTCCTGCTACAAAAGCTTTTGCAAGCCCTGAATTATTTTGTAAAACAACGAAATTCTTGACTCCACACTCTTTTGCGACTTCGATTGTTCTATCTGTCGAACCATCATCTATGACCAATATTTGAATTTCATCTATGCCATCAATTTTTTTTGGCAGGTCAAAAAGCGTTGTTGCCAAGGTAGATTCTTCATTATAGCAAGGAATTTGGATGATAAGTTTCATATTCTAAACATTCTCTTTATTTAAATGATTTATTATCATATAATTATAGTAAAGAATTTGCTGAGTTGCAAATCATGTGCAAACTTTTTAAATAAATGGGGAGGATATGAATTTTTTAACTAAAAAAACTTTTTGGGTAATGCTGTTTGTCTTAACTTTAGGGACGGTTTTAAGACTTATATTCCTTGATAAACCCGAAGGTCTTTGGAACGATGAGTACCTTAGCTGGTATATAGCCTCAATTCCCCTTGGTAAAACTTTTTTTAGGGAAGTTTTTGCACAGTGCCACATGCCTTTCTATTATTTATATTTGAAATTTTTTATCCACTTTTTTGGAAATAGTGATTTAATGCTTCGATTGACCTCGCTTTTGGCGGGGCTTTTGTCGATTTTAGGCATGTACTTTGTTGGTGAAGAGTTAAAAGATAAAAAACTGGGGATTTTATGTGCGTCACTTGCCTCTATAAGCTCGTTTTTAATCTATTTTTCTCAAGAAGTTCGACTGTATCAGGTTTTATTCTTATTTTCGGCAATGTCTCTGTTATTCACCTTAAAACTGATAAAAAAGCCAAAGTTGTCAAATTTTTTTCTGTACCTGCTTTCAAACTTTTTTATTCTTTTCACCCATACAATTGGGTTTATATTTGTTTTTTTCAACATGATTTTTGTCAGCTATTTTATATTAAAATCTGACAAGGGGGTCGATAAAAGCTACAAAAAAGGAATAATAATCGGCTGGGCTTCAATATTAACTGTGCTGTTAATTTGTTCGCCGTTTCTTTTTAAAATTTTCACCAATCATTCTTTTTCTCAGTGGTGGGGGCATTTTACATTCTCAAAAATCGGATTTTTAATAACAGATTACTTTTCACCGATTATAATAAATATAACAAATGCACCTGATAATTTCTTTTTCAATTTCGGATGGGATTTTGTCATTTTTGAATTACTTCCGGCACTGATCGCCATAGTTGGAATTGTAAAAGCACTCAAAACCAAAAAACCTGAAATACTGGGATTGTTCTTTGTGAGCTTGGCAACGCTGCTGATACTTGTGATTGCTTCAATTTCAGGCAAACTCGTTTTCATAACAAAATATTCAATAGAAATATACCCAATTCTATTGGCACTTATGGGCTATGGGCTATTAAAAATAGAAAACAAAATTTGGCGACAATTTTTAATTTTTTCGTTCTGCTTTTTGAATTTATTTTATATTATTTCAAATCCAAATTCTGCTCCAAAAATGCACCGCTCAGAAGGGCATAAAATAGTTGCAAACCTGCTTAAAAATGCAGACCTAAAATCTGGCGATTATATTTTGTTAAATTATTACCCGCAAAACAGGTTTGAAAAATATTTTGACTTTAAAAAATACAGCGTATTATCAATGAACAAAGGTAATTTTGCAGATTACATATCCAATAAGCCCTATCAAGAAATTTTCAAAAACGGAAAAACTTTGTACCAGCTAATCTTTTTAAGCCCTGATAACAAATATTTTAAGGACAAACTCACGTCAGAATTATTCAACAATCTTAAACACAACCAAAAAGTTACCATAATAATATTAGATACAGTTGCACTATATTCGCCTGTACAGATACAAAATCTGGCAGAGAATGAAAAAGAATACAAAAAAATTCCTTTATTGTTCTTGGTTTTTTCATATCTGAAAAACCAAACCCTAAAAGAATGTTTGAAAGAATTACAAATTACAAAAATTGAGGAAAGGGGAAGCTGGTATGCGGTTACTTTCAAGAAAAAATAAAGCCAAATGGCAATTTTTTGAAGTCAAAATACTTAATACATATAGGTAGTGTTATTTTATTATAGACAGCGGTCTTGCTAGGAAGTAGAAGAAGTTGTATGTCGGTCAATAGGGTTAGTTTTACAGGTATTGAACAAAAGGGCGTAAGCCTCACTAAGTCCTATGGAGAAACTAACAAGTATATTCTTTACAAAGAAGCACAAAAACAAGTTGAAAATATGTTGCCTCGACCTATTAAAATTATAAACAAAATGAAATCATTTGTAGGTGAAGTCCCGAACATCATAATAAACGCCCTTGGAACTGGGCTTGTCGCTCCATTTTTTATTAAACACAATTTCCTGTCAAAATCAGACGATGAAACAAGAACTTATTCTGCCTGGAGACAGCCTATTTCTGCTATTCTTGCGGTTCTAACGCAAGCCAGCATAGTCATTCCTATTAACAGCCTAATTGATAACATGAGTAACGCAGGTGAATTTTCCACCAAATACAACAAAACAGGATTCCAAGACACAGGATATATTGAAAAATTGGTTAAAAGAAATCACCCTGAATGGAGCAAAAAACAAATATCTGAACTTGCCAAAAGCACACAATTAGAGCAATTGGAACCTCTCATAAATAATGTCAAAAAAAATAACACGATACAATACCTTTGCAACGGTAAAAAAGTTTCACTACCAGAAGCTGCTTTTTCAACCCTATTAAAAGAAACCGTAGATGACATGCACAAGCAGGTCATGGCAAATTTAAGCCGTTATAAAACAGAAAAAATTGACAGCCAAATCCAAAGAGCCGAATATCTGAGGACAGAAAGCAACAAAGTAATACCCCTATTGGATTCAGTTTTAGAAAAAACAAAAACAACCACAAAATACCAAGATGTTACCGGTTGGATGAAAGTACAAATTAAAACTTTGAAAGCAAACAAAGCGGATAAAGAACTCATTGACATCATGGATGAAATAAGCAAAATGCTGGATTTAAAAACAGCCAATGAAAAAACTTTAAATCTTATGGAAAAAACTGCCAAATTTGAAAAATGTGCGACTAAAGAAGATGTTGTTAAAATAATTTCGACAGACATAGCCAAATCCGTAACGAAAATGAATAGAGACAAAGCCGTCATTGAGGAAATGCAACAGGTTATTGAAAAAGCAATAAAGCCAAATGCAACTTCGGCTGAAAAATACGGAGCAACCGCAAGAAAGCTTGCACAAAAAGCAAAAACTATTTCCAATAAAGATTTTGTATATGACGTGGTTCAAAAGCATATTAAAAACGCTAATGGCAATGTAAAAGGGTTAAAACAAATGATAGGATTGGCCGTAAGTTTGGCCATTCTGCCGGTTACTTGCTCTCTTCTAAATTATATTTATCCTCAATTTATGGATGTTGTTTTCCCTGAATTATCAAAAACTAAACACTCCAAAGAAAAGGACAAATTCATAAAAGGGTGCGATCATTCAACACCTCCTGAAAAAAAACAGGAGGTATCTAAATGATTAGTGTCTCTAAAATAATGACAAACGTGGTGGAAACAGGAATCAAAAAGCCTATAAAATGGTATTCTAACACCAAACTATTAGATAGCGTATGCAAAAATTACAGAGCAGATAACATGAAATTTATATCCGCCGTCGGTATAACCTCAATTATCCTAAAAGACGGCCTGGGCTGTTATTTATACGTAAAACAAAGTTTGGACAATAAAAAAATCCCTTCTGACAAGCGAAAATTCGTGGCTGCATTGGACTTAACCAACGGCGGACTTATGATAGGGATGCAATTGTTAATGTTCAAGACATTCTCAAACGAAAATTTCCAAGAAAAGCTCTTCGGCAAATTATTTAATAAATATTTTGACAGGCCGGCAAGAAAGGGTTACCAAGCACTTTTACAACATCAAGAAAAATTCAAAAATATAAGCGGAAATGATTTCAATGAAATGTTTGAATCAATTAAAAAAGATGCCAGAGGAACTTTTGGAGCACTAACATCTCTAGTTGCAGCCGTTATAATTGCTAAAAGAGTTATCGTACCATTTATCGCAACCCCTCTTGCGGACAAAGCAAAAAAATGGATGACAAGAAACGACAAAGAAAACGAAATTAACCCTGAATCTACAAATACATACAATACAACGGGCAAAATTTTGGATATAAAGGAATCGACTTCAACAAATCTTTTGAAAAGATTTTAAACAAACAACATTGACTAATCTATTTTTAACATTAAAAATAAACAGCAGTAGTCAAAGGTAACTACTCAGATTAAATTCAAATTAGCATAAATTGGCCTACAACAAGCGTCCTATCCTCGCCCCTTGCGGGAGAGGATGCTTTTCAGTACGAGCAGAAGTCTGCGAATATTAGAAAAGCAGGTGAGGGACTCTGCCGAGCAAGAACGATTAAGTATCGTTTTTGTGAGAGGAAGCAACCAGTGCAAGCTTTTTACACCCCTCACCATTTTTCTAACATTCGAAAAAATATTTTTTCTCACGTTGAAAAATTTCCTCTCCCGCAAGGGGCGAGGGGGTTCGGAGACATATAGTTAAAGGATTTTGGTATTTTAAATCTTGACCTGAATTGTACAGTCAAAGGAATATATGTTTAGAACTTTGTTTGAAAAAGAAGAATGCTATCACGAAAAAATCACTCCCGATATCGATTCGGCCTATTGCCCTGATTGCGGAAAATACATAGAAAACCAGTGGTTTTTAAGCCGCTGTGCTTGCTGTGGAATTAAGCAAAAAACAATCATTCTTAAAGAGAAAATCTCAACCACAACAAAATTTTGCAGAAACTGCGGAAATAATTCGTTTATTGTAGAGAAAATAAATAAAATAAATTTCATAGACATAAATTATGCCATCGTAATCAAAACGATTTTCAATAACAAAAAAGCATCTTTCACCCAAAGCTGGGTGGATGCAACAGGCAATTATCCGCCAAGACTTTTGACAGATAAAAAATTATAAAAACATCCAACTACAAACCACAATTGAAAGCACAGCCGCCAAAATATCCGCCATTAGCCCAACGGCAAGTGCATATCTGAATTTTGTAATTCCTATAGAGCCAAAATAAACGGCCAATACATAAAAAGTTGTTTCAGAACTGCCTACCATAACAGCCGCCAATTTAGTGGCGTAAGCAGCAGGCCCTGAATTTGTTGCTATGTCAGAAAAAAGTCCCAACGCAGCTGAACCGGATAGTGGCCTTACTATTATCAATGGTAAAACATCGGCAGGTACATTGAATTTAGCCAAAACAGAAGCAAAAGCGTTTGCAAGCATTTCAATGGCACCAGAGGCTCTTAGCATAGAGATAGCGACAATTATCGCTACCAAATAGGGAATAATGTTGACTGCAACCTTAAACCCGTCTTTTGCCCCTTCAGTGAAAACCTCGTAAACAGGGACTTTTTTAACCAAGCCCATGGTTAATATCAACAATATTATAAAAGGCAAAGCCCAAAGCGAAAATATGTTTAATATGGAATGAAAAGTCATTGTTCACCTCCACATTCTGCTTTTACCGAAGGTTCAACCACACCTTCTAGCGGACATTCGACTTTCTGAGGAGGAAAAAATCGTTGAAATATTTTTGCAACTAAAATTGCGGTCAGAAAAGTAGTCGAAGTCACAATAAGCGTTGGTGCAATAATTTCCGTCGGATTTTTGTACCCGACTCCTACCAAAACCGCAATAACCGTAGCTGGAATAAGCTGAAAACCTGCCGTATTCATTGCCAAAAACATGCACATAGCATTAGATGCCGTCTTTTTATCCTTATTATGCTCTTGCAGCTCCTGCATGGCCTTAATACCTATCGGAGTAGCCGCATTTGTCAAGCCCAGGGCATTAGCTGAAAAACTCATCGCAACACTTCCAATTGCAGGGTCATTTGCCGGAATATCATCAAAAAGCCATTTTGTAACAGGCTTTATAATTTTTGCTACAAATTCAACAAGCCCAGATTTTTCAGCAATCTTCATAATTCCAAGCCAAAACGCCATAATCCCAATTAAAGAAAAAGCTATTTGCACAGATTTTTCAGCCCCAGTCAAAATTGAATTTACAACATCTGGAAGCTTTCCATTTATAGCACCAACAACAATCGATATAACAATTAGTCCGTAAAATATATAATTCATAAAATCTATTTAAGCATTAATTTGCGAAAAGTTCAAGAAAAGATTAAACGGCTACTGTAAAATCTTGATTTTACAGTAGCCTTAATTGTAAACAAAAAAATCAATTCTTAATAAAACATAATAATTCACTATATAACTGAATTATAGATAACAAAATAGCCACTGCGTCCACGACATTTTGGCTTGTTTATAGCATAATAATTAAAATGAGTAAAGATATTTGTAAAACATTTGGGAAAAATTTATATTGCCTGAGAAAAGAAAAGGGATTATCTCAAGAGCAGTTAGCTTTTGAAGTTGGTTTGGAAAAATCAGCTATTGGAAAATATGAAAAAGCAAAAAGATGCATTAACCTAAGAATGGCATCAAAAATAGCTAAAGCTTTAGGAGTAAAACTTTCTCAAATGCTTGATTAATTATTAATTTTGAAATTAGTTTTATCCAGAGCGACGTTAGTGGGGAAGAAAAGATGCAAGAGTTTTTAACAAACAACACTGTTAACTGTAACCTAATGTCCTTAACCGGATACAGGACGCTTGTTATACTTAAGTTACTAATGGAATCCCCTAAATCTACCAATGAAATTAATGATTATTTTTTAAATAACCAATATATTAAAGAAAAATTTTCAAATGATACTATTAGAATTTATATAAATTCACTAAGGATTGCGGGTTGCGAAATAACAAGAGCAAATAAATCAAACGGATACAAGTACGAATTAATTGCTCACCCATTCGATTTTGAAATTCCGAAGGGTCAACTCAACAGTATGCTGAAACTTTATAATAATATTTATGAAAAAATAGACATAGAACACATACTTAAGCTTAACTATCTCATTGCAAAAATATATCCTTTAATAAAAGATGAAAAAACAAAAGAAGCTATAAAAAACGTTGCTAAAATAAAAAATATTGATTTGAATATATTAAACGAACTAATTCACCATTGCAAAAACAAAAATCAAATAATTTTCTTATACAAATCCCCAAGATCTGGGGAAAAATATATTGAAATTATAGCAGACAAACTTTCTTTCAAGTCAGAAAAACTATATGTATGGGGCAACAGCAATACTTACCAAGAATATTCACATTTCAGACTAGATAGAATTATAAAAATTTCAGCTCTAAAATTAAAACAGGAAGAAAAGATTTTTCCCAAAATAAAAGTTACTTATGAAATATACAATGAAAGCAAAAAAAAATATTCGCCTGGCGAAAATGAAAAAATATTACAGCAAACTCAAGATAAAATAATAATTGAAGAAACTTCCGGAAATAAATTTGAACTTATGCAGAAACTTTTATATATGGCTCAAGACTGCAAAATTATTTATCCTGAATATTTAAAAAATGAGTTAATTAAAGAACTAAAATTAATGAAAGAGAGCTACAATTGAACACAACTAAAAAAAATAGCGACACCAGTATAAGGGTTTTAGAAACTCTTAAATTTTTAGTAAAAAATAATGCCAGCGTTCAGGACATTATAAAACATTTTGAAAAAATTGACCCTAAGAATAGAATTTACACAAGTGAAGTCATTATAAAATATATAAATACATTAAAAGTCTTTGGCTATAAATTTGCTAAAAATAAAGACAAATATGTTCTTTTAAATTTTCCCAATCAAATAGATTTTAATGAAGATGAGCTCAAAACAATTTGTCTAATAGAGAATTTAACTGAGGCTATCCCTGAAGAAAAAATAAAGGAAGACGTAAATAAATTTTTAAAAAGTTTGGAAAAAAGATATAGTGACAACACAAGACTGCTAGCCAACAAATTAACGAAACCAATAGATATAAATTTAAATTTCAACTACGAAAAATATGCAAAAAAAATTAAAACGTATGAAAAATATTGCCTGGGAGGACAAAAATTAAAAATAACCTACAAACTTTTGTGTGAACCAGAAACATCAATAATAGCGGAACCCAAAAAGATCAAATACAAAAAAAATGAGGTCTATTTAAGCGTATATAACGCACTGGCAGCACAAATTCAAGACATCAATTTCAATAACATAGTAGAAATTAGACAATTGCCAATACGGGCAAATGAAACCAACATACTGTCAACGACTACTTTCAGATTAAAGGGATCTTTGGCAGAGAGCTACAAGCTCCACGAAGGAGAAAAGCTTCTCAAAATAGAATCCGACGGTAGTAACGTAATTTTGAATAACCAAGAGGACAAAAGATTTTTGTTAAAAAGATTGATGCGATACGGCCAAAACTGTGAAGTAATTTCGCCAATGAGCTTAAGACAAGAGATGACAGAAATTATAAATAACACTATAAAAAATTATAACTAAGGAGGGTGCGGAAAAATTCTGATTTTTGACTGCTTTTCTTAACGAAACCAAAGGTTGAGTTATAGAAAATGTCCCATCTGGGCGGAAAAAACGACTTTTTCCTCACCCGACCTACGAAAGGTAAAAGGCAATAACGGCGACGGGTAGGCGGCATTTTTGCCTTGACCCTAGACATCAGAATATACGAGAAAAATGAAATTTTTCCGTATATTCAAGGATATTTTTTTGAGCCAAGGGGTTGATTTTAAACTTTTTCAATGGTAAATTTATAATAACTTGGGCTTGTGGCACGCGAACGAAGAACTTGACTAAATGTCAAGTTGAGAGTGAGTTAGGTAGCGTAGCTACCGCAAGCCAATTGAAAACAAAATAATAGTCACGGGCTTGTGGCACTCTGCCGAGCGGAAGCTGACTAAATGTCAGTTTTTGCGAGAGGTAGGTAGCGTAGCTACCGCAAGCCAATTGAAAACAAAATAATAGTCACGGGCTTGTGGCGCAGCGGTAGCGCAGGGGACTCATAATCCCTTGGTCGTTGGTTCGAATCCATCCGGGCCCATTTTATCCTAAATCAATAAGGATAATGTTTTTAACCATCTCTAGTAGATGGTTTTTTAGTGCGAAATTTAGTCCTTATGGTAAAAAAAGTGGTAATTTAGATTACTGCTAAATAACTAATAATGCTGACCAACCAGGTAATGAATATTTTTTATATTCAGATTTTAATTAAAATTATAAAAAACTATTTAATTACTAAAAACTAAAAAGGAGATCAAGATGAAGAAAAATTTTATGTACGCGTTATTTGCAATTTGTGTTTCATCATTTTTATTGGCACAATTTTCTGCTCAGGCAATAACTACAACCCCTAAAACCACTACAAAAACAACGACAACAACAACTTATCCAAGTAAGGCTACACCAAGCAAAACAACTGCTACACCTGAAAAAAAAGTTGTAACTACAAAAGATAAAGGTTCAACGGTAAAAAATATCACCGAAACTAAAACTACGAAAACCAATACAACTCAAAAAATACCAATGGCAAAATAATAAACTAAACAATTTTTAAGATCGAAAAACACAGGCTCCTTATGGAGCCTGTGTTAATGTGTATTTTTAAAAAAATATTTTAGTTTTGTGCTGAAAACAATAGAACCAATTAGCATAATCAATCCTGCTAATAAAAAGGTATGTGGAACTCCGATTTTATGTGCAATTATTCCACCAAACAAACTCCCTATGGGTGTTGTACCCATAAATGCCATTGTATATAGGCTCATTACTCGTCCTCTTTTATCATCCTCTACTATATTTTGAACCAACATATTGCAAGAAGCTATTATAACGACCATTCCAAATCCAATAAAAAATAATAGCATTAAAGCAATTAAAAATTTATCTGCAAAAGCAAGCCCCACAAGCCCAAATCCTAATATTAAAGAAGCAGCACAAATCCATTTTTCTAATCCTAAAATTGATTTTTTTCCCGCAAGGTACAAAGCCCCAAACAAGGCCCCAACACCAGCTGTGCTTAAAAGAAAACCTAGAGTTTGTGCATTACCGTGCAAAATTTCTTTTGCAAAAATCGGCATTAAAACTATGTAAGACATTCCAACCAAGCTTGCTATTGCCAAATATATAATTATATTTCTCATTGGTAATGAATTAGAAACACATTTAAAACCTTCATGGAATTCCTGAAAAATATTTTTACCATTTGCTTCATGGATAGGTATAAACTTCATTCTCATAGCAAGAAGAGCGGCAATTACTGCTATGTAACTTATTGAATTTATTAAAAAACAAATCCCTTCACCAAAGGCTGCAATTAAGGTTCCAGCTACAGCAGGTCCTACAAGAAGAGCAAGATTCATACTTGAAGAATTTAAGGATATTGCATTACCTAAATCTTCATTGTTATCTATTAAATGGACAACAAATGCTTGTCTTAAGGGCATATCAAAGGCATTTGTTATACCTATTGAAATACTGAGCAAAACAATTTGCCAAACCTGAATAATTCCGGTAAGTGTTAGTATTGCCAGAATAAATGCTTCTAACATAAAAAGTGTTTGCAATATTATTAATGCATGATATTTATTAATTCGATCAACCACAACCCCTGCTAATGGTGATAGAAACAAAGATGGAATTGAACCCGCAAACATTATTACACCCATTAACAGTGCGGATTTAGTCAAACTATATACAAGCCAATTAATTGCCACCTGTTGAATCCAAGTACCAGTGACAGATATGCATTGCCCCGAGAAAAAGAGTCGATAATTTCTATTTCTAAGTGCTCTAAACGTTAAATATATTGTTTCATTCATTTTTTATCCACCATAATTACACAATACATAAAAAAGTCAACTCGCAAATCAGACATTTTACCAAAGAAGAAGAATATAAGATTATAAAAATTATGCTAATTTTAAAAATTTACCTTTATAATGTAACCATTTGGCGACTGTCTTAAAGCATCAACAATAATAATATGTTATAAATGTAAAAATTGGTGCTAAAATTCATGAATAAATTATTAAAATACAGAGTAATGATTATATTTTTATTATTATTTGCTTTGATATCATTTGGTTTATTTAACTTATATGAGGAACACTCCAGCTATCATATATTGGTAAAATTTGTAAAATCAGGACCATTATACAAAGGAATGCCAGTTTGTTTCAAGGGTTATGAAATCGGTCGAACTCAAAAAGTAACACTCAGTGAAGACTATAAATATACTTTGGTTAAAATCATAATCTACCCCAAAAACCCAAAATTTCCAAATGACATTGAGGCTAGGGTAAGAAAGCATGATGCATTAGGAAATTATATTGATTTGGTGACTTCGGAGGATCCATCAACAACATTATTAAAGAATAGCGACACTATTACGGGTCGTCCTATATTTGATGTTGGGACTTTTTTGTCAGAAATAGCGGATTCTGGTTTGTTGATTCCACTAATCCAGAATTTTTCAGATACAGCATTAAGTCTAAACAAAGCAAGTAAAGATATAGGTAACTTCTTTTCCGATTCTACTTCTATATTGAAAGATAACAGACAAGATATAAAACAAACAACAAAAAATTTGGCGTCAACTTCAAAATCTTTCAAAAAAATAACTTCAAAATTTGATTCGTCTATAACCGAAGATAAACTTAACAACACAACCTCAAGTGTAAACAAATCAGCAACTAATATCCAAGCCGCAAGTGAAAATATTAAAAACATAACACAGAGCGTAGATTGTGCAACAAGAAATCTTGACAAAACCGTAGCAAAAATTGATTCGACCCTATCGAATGCCAATGCAGTTGCTTCAAATGCAAAAGTTATAACAGGCGGTTTTTGTAAGGTTTTAGGTAAAAGATTTGCAGGATTAAGGATTATCTTTGGTAAACCCTTAAATAAGAATAATTGTTGTCAAAACTGCTCAAAATAATTCAAAATTGCCTATTCGCATAATGTCTTTTTATATTAAACCTAATATTATGTTTAAGTTACAAACATAAAATGGGAGGTTTAAATATGGGAATACTTGATTTAATAATTATAATCCTTTTAATTGCTTGGCTTGGCGGCTTTTCTCTCCACATCGGTGGTGGCATTATTCATTTATTAATAGTTATCGCTGTTATCTTATTGATTTTCAGATTGCTCGGAATTGGTAGAAACCGACTATAACACTATCAAATATTTGATTATAACGAGGCCACTACATAATTGGTCTCGTTATATACTGAGCCAATAGAGAGCCAAAATTAATGAAATTAATTACAGATAAAATGATTACCAAAATAACCGATGCGATAAGTACTATTACCGCATTAAAAATAGTATTTTTAATCGTGGTTATTTGGCTCATTTTAGGAGAACTTACTAGGCTTGACCCTTATCCATTTTTATTTAGTTCAACAATAACGAATTATTCAGGTTTTATCTTAACCATTATTATTTTAATTTCAACCAAAACCATTGAAAGACTTCAAAAAGAAGAGGCAGAAAGAGATAAGAATCACCAAGAGCAGCACTATAAAATGCAGGAAATAGAAGAACGACTTGTTAATCAACTTAACCTGAGCCAAAAAAAGCAGAACGAAATGATTATTCAAATTGCTAAAAAATTAGATATTGATATTTAAGCCCGTTACTAATTTTGTTTGGGTCTGTTTTTCCACCAATTTTGCCAATTTTTGTGCTGTTGCTGGTTTTGTTGTTGTTGGTTTTGCCAGAAGCTTTGCCCTTGGTTCTGATAGTTTTGTTGTTGTTGCTGCAAATTTTGTTGATATTGTTGCTCCTGATTCTGCAAACCTTGCTGAACTTCTTGCCCACCTTGCATTATGGTTTGCACGCCTTGTTGCCAACCTCCATCAGCCATTGCAAGATTTGATGACAATATGGCTGTAAAAACTACTAAACCAATAATGTTTTTATTTAGCATATGTTTTCTCCAATTAATTTTACAGCATTAATTTTAATCTATAAATTAATTTATTAATCCCTCTTTCGGCTATTTTAAAAAACTTCCTTTTGTTATAATCTCAATTAAATCGAAAAATAAAAGGAGAACAGCATGAACGAATTTTCACCACAAAAACATATTATAGAACCGATTACACAAAAATTTCTTGATAACATTAATTCTTTAAAAGGTTCGCCAATATATGAACTTCAGATAGAAGATGCTAGAAACGTTTTATCTAAAGTACAAGATATAAATGTGTCAACTTTACCTGCGGACATTAATGATTATAAGATTCCTGGAGGAGCTAAAGGTGAAATAAATATTAGAATAATAAGACCTAAAAATAATGAATCAAAATTACCAACTGTAATGTATTTTCACGGTGGCGGATGGATATTAGGTGATAAAAATATCTATGACCGCCTCGTTAGAGAAATTTCAAACGGAGCTCAAGTAGCTGTTGTTTTTGTAGACTTTGATAGATCGCCGGAAGCTCAATATCCGATTGCAATTGAAGAAGCATATGCTGCGACGAAATACATTTCAGAAAATGGCAATTCTTTCAATATTAATTCTTCAAAACTTGCAGTAATGGGTGACAGCGTCGGAGGAAATATGGCAGCGGTAATAGCGATGTTGGCTAAGGAACGCGGTGGACCAAATATTATTTATCAAGTTTTATTTTATCCTGTAACAGATGCTAATTTTGAAACAGACTCTTATAATGAATTTGCAAATGGATATTGGCTTTCTAAAGAAGCAATGAAATGGTTTTGGAAAGCTTATTTACCTGATGGAAATGAACGCAAGAAACATACAGCTTCGCCACTTCAAGCCTCAATCGAACAATTGAAAGGATTGCCACCGGCACTTATCATTACCAACGAATGTGACGTACTACGTGATGAAGGAGAGGCTTATGCTCACAAATTAATACAAGCAGGAGTTAAAACAACCGCAATTCGTTTATTGGGAACAGTTCATGATTGTGCAATGTTAAATGAACTTGCAAATACTCCAGCAGTTCGAACTGCAATAGAACTTGCAAATATTAAGCTTAATCAGGTTTTTGAACTTTAAAAGTTCTATCTTAGACACTGAATAGGTAAAAATTGACTATTATATTTTATGTAATTAGTCACAGCTTCCATTCTATCAGGTCTCACTAATGGATTCGAAATTGGGTTTTTGACTAAAAGACTGTCATCTAAATTATTAGAGTCATCTGATTTATGTGTTTTATTATATAATTCTAACGGCTCATCAGATAAAATACATTCAATTCTTCTATTATAACCTTCTACTTGAAAATCTTTTGTTTCTGCAGATTTATCAGGCATTGCTTTTTCAACGATTTCTTTGACATCAAGATTTTTAAAGGCTTCTTCGTTTGAAACTTTGATTTCAGGATTATCAAGTCTCATATCTCTTATGCCCAACAAGCAAACATCGAACAACTTAAGAGCTTCTGAAGGATTATTTGCATATTTGTTAGGATTCAAAACAACATCTTCCAATAATGGTTCAAACTCACCGGAAGCTGAACGACTTAAGATATCCATACTAAGAATTCTTAAAGCTTCATTAGAATTTTTTTCAACAGCATAATCCATAAGCATGTTATTGATTTCAACAGATTTGTTTGAAAGAGATTTTCTTAATTGCATCATCAAATCTGTCGCTTTATCAGATTTGTTATTTGCATCACAAGATATTTTAAGAGTTTTTGAAACTAAGTCCAAATATTCTTTCTTTTCATCACCTTTCATTAAGATAGATGCAACGACAGCTCCATCAACACAGGTTAAAGCCACACTATCAAGCTTAGAGTCATCTCCAGTTGAAACTACTGTAGTTAAATATTCTTTAATTGGTGCAAATTCTTTCTTCTGAGCAAGAGATAATGCACAATATTCTCTTAGAATAGGCTTGCAGCTTTCATCTTTAAGCTTTTGTGCTAACAGCTTTGGCATTTCAGGATTTTCTGTATGAAGGATTAAGGACAAAGCATTTTTTGTGTCGTTGTCATAGCCTGCTAAATCAGCTTTAACAAGGTCGGCAAACAAATTTTTAGCCATTTCTTTATCAGAATCACCTGCATTTACTTTTCCATCGCCAGAAGTACCCTGAACTGCACTGATTGCTTTTTTCTTTAGTTCAGCTTCAGCTTTTTCAGCTTTTGAGATTTGGTCAATTTTATCTAAAATTCCATTTTGAAGACTGTCTTCAACTTCTTTAATTTTGTCTGCAGCTTCAGTAGCACTTTTTAAGTATTGCTCAACTTCGTTCTTTTTTTCGTCGTCAGGGTTCAACAATGATTCAATTACTTTAAGAGTTGCTACTTTTTCATAAAGTGCATTCTTGTGAACAAGTATTTTTTCTATTGCTTCTTCTTTTACAGATTCTTGAGTCTTCATATAGTTTTTATGAATGCCTTCTATAAATTCCGGTGCAGAAATCCGAACAGCATTCATATCGTTCATTTCCAATTCTTCTTGCATCGTTTTTTTATATTCACTGTATGGCGAATCATGATCTTGTGCCTTTATAGGTTTCACATCTTCAAGATATTTATTTACTATATCTCTGACTTCATCAATATTTACAGAATTTTTCTGAGCATCTGTCAAATCATTAGATTTTTCCCACGCCTTGTAATTTTTATTAATTTCATCTTGCTCCGCAACATATTCATCAGTAGCAGTTTTTACATTCTGAACATGCAATAAAGTCTTAGCAGGAGAAGGTCCTTTAATTAATCCATTTATAGCGTCTGAAACCATTCCTGTTTCTGTAAGAAACAGCTTTAATGTAGAATTGTTATTAGTATCATCTTTCAGATTGTTTACGAGAAGATTGATACCTTCTTTGCTATTCCAAGGCAAACCTTCTTTTCTATCGACTTGAGCAATACCGAATTTTGATGTTTTTAAATTTCTTGCAACAGAGCTCATTTTTCCTTCTCTTGTTGCTAATATAAGATCAAATTCCAATTTTGTTTTATCAGAAGCATCGCATATTTTTCCAATAAAAATAGATTTAAGTTGAATGATATTATTTCTTGTATCATCTGTTCCGTAATCGTTTTCTTCAGTAATGTCTTTTACAAAAGAATTAAACAATTCTTTTGGATTTTTAGAAATACTATATTTAGACATTGATTCTAACAATTTTGTCTCGCTGTCTTTAGCTTTTTGTGATTCAGGATCTTTACCCATCTCAGAAAAATATTCGTTCATTTTGCCGATAACTTCATCAACATATCTTGGTTGAACGCAGCTATTAGCAACAATTCTGACTCTTTCACGCAAAATCTTTTTCTCTGATTGAATTTCACCATCAATTTTGCTTGCAGGAGTTCCTTTTTCAAAACCTTTACCTGCTTTATAATCATTGATTTTAACAACAACTTCTTTTAATTGGACGACCATATCTTTGTTAAACGCATCTAATTCTTTGCCAGAGAACGGTTCAAGAATAGGAATTGCAGGATAAGCCTTGAAAGAATTTAAAGTTCTTGTTTTATTTTGTTTAATCCAAGTACCAATTTCAGCGTAAGCCATGGTATTTGAAAGAGCAATAAACAAACGATCCGCTTTGGAAGTACCTTCTTTAAAAGGTGCTTCTAATTCAAAATCTTTTGTAAGTAAATCATAAATAATTACTGATTGTGCACAATCCTTTGCAGCAGCCTCTTCACCACGCAACCTTTGAGCATAGTTATAATAATCCGGTGCCTTAAACCCGACTTCAGCATCATTTGAACTTCTTACCAGATTAACTTGCTCTTCTTTCGGCATATCAAGAATTTTATTATAAATGCTCATACACTCTTCATCACTTGAAGGATCATATTTTGCATCGATATAATCAATAACTTCTTTTCCACAAGGAATAGTTTTTAATTCTGCAATATTATTTGGAGCCTTATTCATTTTTTCAAGTATATTTTTATCAAATGCAAGAATAATTTGATCTTCTGATAATTTGCGGAAATCTTTTTTCAATAAATTCAAATCTTCACTGTTTTTAGCAAAAACTATTTTGTCTGAAACCGAACGAACATCATCTAAAGATAATCCTTTAACTCTAGATTTTTTTTGTTCTTCAGGCATATTAGTTAAAGAACTATCAAAATCGAAATTAGATGCCCCGATTGAATCTGAAATTTTCAAATTTTCAGAGATTAAACCTGTTTCAATATTATACATTTGTTCAAACAATGCAGCTTTTTTTAGTGTTAATTTAACCTTACTATCTTCAGGAAGAGCCTCAAATTTTTCTCTGGTATTAATAGTATCAGATTTATTCTCAGTGAATTTATTCATAAACTCGGTAGACTCTTTTTGAAATTTATCTTTAACACACTCAAACTGATCATAATGCGGTTTATATATAGGTGTTGTATTTTCTAAAACTGCATCTTCAATCGCTTTTACTGATTCATTTGCAATTAAACATCTTTTTTGAATATCATCACTACCCGATTTTTTTGCATTTTCGATAACAACTTTAAGATTTTTTACTAACGCGTCTGTTAACTTTGCCGGATTAGCAATTTTTTCATTCTTATCAGCCTTGAATATTCTTGAAGGGAAGGTTGAAACAATAGTTTCTACATCTTCTTTAATCGCATCATTCAATTCATCACCACTTTTTTCAGCGTAAGAGGAAAGTTTAGGCTGTAAATGTTTTTTCAAATCTTTTAATAAACAAGCTATATCTTCTACATTACCTGTTTTGATTGCTGTTACAAGGGCATTACCATCTCTAACTGATTTTTGACTAACTGCAGAAAATAAAGATTGTTGTATGCCAAAAGCATCATAGTCAGAAACATGAGAATTGCTTCCTCTCAAAAGTATATCTGAGAAAATAGGTCCACTTATTTCTTCAGATTTTCCATTTACTTCATGTTTAAAAGTAAATCTACCAGAAAGCGTATCATCTTCTGAAACACCAATTGTATAATTTTTGTCTAACAAAAATCCTTGTTTGTATCCAAATCCGCCTTTTTCTCCGAATTCACTGTTAAGATTTCTGCCGTAATCGGTTCTCAAATTACCTTCTGAATCTTTCCAATAGCTTCTACCGACTTCTGGCTTATAAGAAGTTCTGATATCACTGCTGCCCCAGCTATTGTCGGTATACAAAAATCTTTGAACTTCAGGTTTTCCTGTTTCAGAATTTTTTGCTAAATTTTTCTTTACATCATAGATTCTTTGAGCGTGAAAAGCAGCATCCGTATCACTTACATCTGATGATAAAGTACCGACGCCTTCAGCTCTTTCAATATGATCCATTGCCTTAGACGCATTCGTTTCAATATAATGCTCTTTTCCAGACATCTGTTCTATCACACGGATTTGTTGTGCAGTGCACAACCCGCTATGACCTTCTTCTCCATCCCAAAATCTGCCGCCAAATTTCTTTTCTGCATATAATTTTTCTAATTCAGGAGCTAGATCATCACGGTATGCTTTATACTGTTTTTTAACCTCTTTATAAGACTGTGCAAAATTTCTTTCCACTTTTTTAAGCATTTCAGCTTGTTGAGGAGTTACAATAACCATTTGGTCTGCTGCTTTTTCGGCACGTCTGTCGCCAAGCCCCATTCCTCTTCTTTCAAAGTTTGTTCTTTCGTATATTTTGCCTTTTATCTCATCAAGGTCTTTTCTTTTCATTACTATTCCGGCATTTTCCATTTTATTAAGAACAGCAGCTTTTACTTCTTCAGGAGTTACATCATTTTTAACACCGAATTTTTCAGCCTGTTCGTTCAATTTTTCAGGAATATCAAGTTCATATTCTGTTTTAACACGTGTATATGCAGCAAAATCAAATAATCTTTCCATATGTTCATACGAAGACAAATCCAATTTCTTATCGTTGCCGCTTTTTTCAGACTTAACGCTAGCTAGCTCCATGTAATTAGATAAATATGTTTTTGCAAATTCATCTAAATTTTTATTATCATTACAATCAACAACATGCTTAAGAATTTCTTTTGCGTTTTCAAACTCTTCATTTTTTGTATATTGAGGAACAAAAGGTTTTCTTATTTTTTGTAAATACGCATCGCTCAAGATAATATTGGCGATTTCTCTTGCTTTATCATTAGAAACGCCAGCCAATTTTTTTATAGCTATTTCTGTATTATCGTGAGTCTTTTTTGATGTTGATATAAAACTTTCGTCAATGGTTTTTCTATCAAGAGTTGCCTTGCTATAATCTTTTATGGCTTTTGCAATTTCTTCGCCCTTGCTATCTAATTTGATTAAAGATCTTAAAGTATATTGTTTAGATTTGTCCACACCTTCTAAGTCATTTGTTAAATGAGCATCTCTAAAAATACCGTAATTTTCACCATCATAAGATTTAAACCAGCCATATTTTTGAGTACCGTCGCCGTAAGTATCAGCAATGTGCATCCAGTTACAAACGGCAGCATCAGTGATTCTGTAATCTTCTATTTCTAGACCTTGTTTGTAATCTATATCAGCTTTTTTAACCTTAACCGTTTCACTCAAATCTTTTGAAGTGACGTTATAAACTTCAACATAAGGCTTATCATCTAATTCTGCAGCTATTTTAGAAACAAAAGCTAATTTATGTTCTTGAGGAATAGCTTTTCTTGAAATAGAAATCGCTGCACACATCCCGTGCTTTCTTTGAGCAATTTCTTTTGAAGTAAGTCTTACTTGATTTGGTTGTTCTACAACAAGATCAGTTAAAATCTCGCTTAGAATTTTCACCTTGTAATCTTTTAATTGTGGATTCGTTTTGTAATCATCAGAAGCCATATGCTTAATAATTTTCAAACATTCTAATTTTTCGCCGGTTGCTACTTCTGAAGAGGCAATAAAATAATCAAGGTTTTTATATAACTTCTTTTTATCAACATTAAAATTTTGTTGTTGTTTTTCATTAAAACTTTCCGGTGCATCTTTTAAAGATTCTGATTGTAGGATACCATTTCTTAAGGCTGTAAGTTCTCTTTGTTGCTGAACCCTTACTGAAATAGGAGAATTAACAACTGATTTCGCAAGTTTTTCTTCTTTTACGGCTCCGAACAAATCTTCAAATCTTTTTTTGAATTCTGCAGATTCCGGTGTTTTATTCATTTCAATGGAAGAGCACAAAGCTTTTTTAAGCTGTTCTTCCCATTCGTTGTTTTGTTTTTTTAGAACATTTGTAACATAAGATTCTTTGTTGATAAAATTGGAAAGTTCAGAATCTTTCTTCAAACCATAATTTAGGTTTTCAACAACAGAAAACAAGAAATTTACATTGTCACTGCTTCCATTCATCCCAAGACGGACAATTGCTTCACTTATCGCACGTTGTTTTGGCTTAAACAAAGCTCCACTCTCTGTGGTAAGCTCATTAACAAGATTTTTATCAGTTCTTTTACCCAAGAAACTGACTTTTTGTTCTTTTTGTTCTTTTTGTTGATTATTTATTAACTTCATTAAATTCCATTCGCTAAACTATAAATACCAAACAACATGACAAAATGTCATGTTATTATAAAAAAAAAGAACCAAAGCAAATTGCCTAAAACAATCCCGAATTGACAAAAAAGCACTCATCTAATTAAAAAAATAAAGTATAGTAAGGCTTTTGAAAGATTTAAATTTTGTAACAAAATTTAAATCTGTATTTTCTAGCTTACTATGTCGTAACAAAATCTTCTTGTTTATTCATCATATTCAAATATTCAAGATGTGTTTTAATTTGTTCGGTTATATCAATGCAAAAGGCTTTATCACAATTTAAGCACGCAATTTCAAGTTGGGCACTACTTTGAGATATTTTTTCAATTCTTAAATTCGCACTTGCTCCCTTTAATTTATGTGCAATATTTTTTAATGCCTCAAAATTATTTTCTTCAAGCAGTGTTTCAATCTCAAGAATGCTTTTAGGCAAAAATTCTAAAAATTCATTGAAGAGCTGGACTGCTTCACTTTTAGTAAATCCTACTTCCGAAATCAATTCTTCAATAATAGTGCCGATATATGAATCATTTTTTAACTTCACGTATTTACTTATTAAAGATAATAACTCCTCTGCTTTCATTGGTTTGCATATATAATCATCCATGCCTGCATCATAACATTGATTTTTATCTGATTTCATTGCTTTTGCCGTCATTGCTATTATAGGAATATGCGAAGTCGTACCTTCAATTTTTCTAATTTCCTTTGTTGCTTCATATCCATCCATGACTGGCATCAGACAGTCCATTAAGATTAAATCATATTTTTTTGATTTAAAAGCCTCAATTGCAGTTTTTCCTTCGGTAGCAATATCACATGAAAGGCCGACTCTACTTAAAAGTTTAAGGGTGAATTTACAATTTAATTCAACATCGTCAACAACCAGAATTTTTGTTTTTGCATCAAATTTCTTTTCTTTCATATTATGCTTTGTTACAAAGCTTGTTGGGATATTTTTGTTTTTATCATTTATGGCGGCAGCGAGACTATCGATAAGTTCTCTTTTCTTTAAAGGTTTTGTAAGATAACCTGCAAAGCCTTCTTCTCTAGCTTCAATTCCATCACCACTTAACCCCATTGCTGTATATAAAATCAATGGTATGTCTTTTGATTTTTCATTGGATTTTAATGCTTGGCTAAGTTCAATTTTTCCTGAATTCTGCATTTTATAGTCAATAAGAATAGCTGAAATAACCATTTTTCCTTTATTTATAATGTCAAGAGCTTCCTCCAGAGAACGTGCTTCCTTGATATTACAATTCACTTCATTTAAGTAATAGCGAATAATTTTTAAATCAGTACAAAAATCATCCAAGATTAATACATTAGCCCCGCTTAAAGTATTAATTGAATTATCTACATTTTTGCTTGGATTTTTATCCACTTTAAATGGTAAGGTCAAAACAAAAGTAGATCCCTCATTTAAATTGCTTTCAACGCTTATTTGGCCATTCATTAACTCTGTAAGTTTTTGCGAGATGGCCAAACCAAGCCCTGTCCCGCCATATTTTCTGGTAGTAGAGGTATCTGCCTGAGAGAATGATTCAAAAATTAATTTCAATTTATCATTGGAAATACCAATCCCCGTATCTTTAACTCTGAAACTCAAAACAATATTGTCGTCATCGCCTGAAACCTGATTAACATAAATGACAACATCCCCATATTGTGTGAATTTAATGGCATTACTGACAAGATTGTTTAATATTTGCTTAACTCTGCCGGGATCTCCAAAAACTTTTTGAGGTACATCTGAACATATTAGAGAATTTATATCAAGTCCTTTCTTACAAGCCTCTGATGTGTTTATAATGGTTACATCTTCAACAATAGAGCGAACATCAAAACTGATAACTTCTGTTTTAAGTTTACCTGCTTCAATTTTAGAAAAATCCAATATTTCATTAATAATCAAAATTAAAAGCTCAGATGACACTTGTGCATCTGCAATGAACTCCTTTTGCTCTTCAGTTGGATTAGTATCTTCAAGCAATTGAAGAAAACCCAATACCCCATTCAATGGCGTTCTAATTTCGTGGCTCATATTTGCTAAAAAGCTACTTTTCATCATGTTAGCTTTTTCGGCAGCTTCTTTCGCCTGTTCAAGATGCTCTTGTGCCTGATGTTTCTTTGTAATGTCAAAACAAATTACACATAGACCAATTACATTGTCATCCGAGTCTAATAAAGGAATTACATATTTTTCTATGTAGAAATTTTCTTCTTTACGGTTAAAATAGCAAGCCTCCTTAATTAATGTCTTTTTTGTTTCTTTAACTATATTGTCATTTTTTAAAATTTCTTCTACTTCGTCTTTTTCAAATAAATCGTAATCGGTTTTGCCTATAAAATCTTCTCTTTTAAGCCCCTTTAGTTCTAAAAATTTGTTATTACATTCGGTATAAACTCCATCCAAATTTTTTACTAATATAAAACTTGGAGAAGAATCAATAATTGTTCTAAGTGTATTTTTTTCATTTTCAAGTTTCGCATTAATCTTAATCATTTTTTCCTTATAACAAAGAACAGCTATTGCTAAAATTGCCAAAATAGCAAGTATGAAATATATTGTGTTAAAAAGACGATTAAACCCTTTGTATATAATCATATTTTGAAAGGTCATAACAATGAAATACTTATTGGATAAACTTAGCATAATTGCCGTTCTTTTAATTCCATTATCCAAGCATTCTATTATAGCCTTTTCATTTGGGGACTTATCACGGAATAGATCTAAATATTTAAAATCATGCTCTCTAATTTTTTTATTATTCAATAATTGGTAAGTAACTACATTTTTGTTTGTATCTAATAAAAATATTTCAGAACCTTTAAATACCGACTGCATTTTTTTTAGTGCTTTTTTTAAGTCTTTAACTGAAATATCAACACCCGCCACACCTATAAGTACATTATTTTTGTATATCGGTTGTGCTATTGTCATCATTTTAGTGTTTGTTTCTATATCATTGTATACATTACTCCACACAGTTTTTTTAGCTCTCAATGCTTGGAAATAGTACGGATCACAGTCCGGATTTACCTTTCTACCTTTGGGGTTTGTTTTATCAAGTTGTTTTTTTAAATCAATAATTTTTCCATTTTTAAATTCATACCACTTAAATGTATTATTCGAAAAAGGAGTATCCACTCTCAACTGTACCCAAGAACCACTTACACCAGGAGAATTTATCAACACAGCTTTTGTTAACACGCCAATTGTTTGGAGGTAATTCATGTTATATTTTTCATCGTCTATTTTGCTAATATCATAAGAAGCCGTAATTGTATCAGAAAGCACACTTACATTCACTTCCGCTCTTTCTACTATTTTATCAATTTCTTCAAGTGCTTTATTAATTTTTAAAGTGTAAGCAAAATTATTCTTATTCGTATCAGACACAATTTCTAAACTATTTAAAACGAAAAACAAAATACCCAATAAGAGCAAAAACACTAATAATGGCAAAGCTACATTTATATATTTGGTTTTTTTTAAAAATTTAAACAATAATTTATTTTTCCGTGTAAGTTTGTTAAATCAGTTCAAAATTAGTTAAGATTTTTTCTAATTTTGACTTACTGATAGGTTTAATCAAATAAGATTCGCACTGTTGCCTGAAAGCTTTTTTAATATTTTCACTATCATCAAGTGCCGTCGTCATAATTATTTTTACACTGTCACTTCCGAATATACCTTTTTTTTCTTCGAATTCGCGAATTTTTTTCAAAACTTCCTGACCATCCATTTCAGGCATCATAATATCTAGACAAATAAGGTTGTACTGGGATTCTTCAGAAACTGACTGCTCAAAAGCAAAGAGAGCTTCATTCCCATCTACTGCGACATGACATTCTCCATAATTTGAAAGAATTGTTTGAAGTATGCGTCTACTAAAAAAGTCATCATCAACAACCAAACTTTTCATAAATTTCTCCTTTTACATTACTATCTACTATTCAACTATATATTCAGCTATATTCAAGTAAAATTATAGCATGTTTTTTATTTTTAAGCTATGCATTTTATTGAGACTGATGCACAAATCCAAAAAATACAAATTTTTAACTAATTTGGACTTGTTACCTCTGCTCACAATCCGCTTTTGCCAGGTCGACCACTGCTCGTTTGAAAAATGAGCTTTTTAGAAACGGGTAGTGGTCTCTGATTATATATAACTAATTTCTTCAGAGCCCCCAATTTACCCCCGCCAACTGAGTAATGTAATTTTTTCTTGTCATTATTATGATAAGAAAACTAATAATAAAACGGTTAGGAGAGAACCCCATGACTAAAAGTAAAGCTTTTTTAATTTTTGCTGCCGCATTTTTTCTGAATTTTCATTTAAGTAATATATCTTTTGCAACAGAAGAGGTGGGGCTAACAAACAACTACCCTGATTATGCTTATGAATTCACTGGGAAAGATACCTGCGAAAATTTTAATAGAAAAATTTTCGTTTTTAACTCAAAATTAAACAAATACGTAATTCGTCCTGTTAATATCGTTTGGGCTTCAGTTATGCCCAAATATGGAGTTGATAGAATAGAAAATTTTTATACGAATCTCGAATTTCCTATAAGACTTACGAGCTGCTTACTTCAAAAGGATTTTAAATCTTCTCGAACAGAAACAGTGAGATTTTTGACCAATACCACATTTGGAATGGGTGGGCTTTATGATCCCGCAAAAAATCGCTTTAAACTCGAAGCCAAGCAAGAAGATATGGGACAAGTGCTTGCTCACTATAATTTTAAAAAAGGACCATATATAGTTTTACCAATTATTTCTCCCGGTAGTGTGAGAGATGTTATCGGCCAAGCTCTAAATTGTCCGCTTAATCCCACTTCATACGTAGCCGGCCCTGTTATTATGATGGCAAAAGCAGTTTCCTTGGTAAACCAAACTACTAATTTTCAGCCTATCGCTAAAACAATAGATTACACTTATGCTGATCCATATGACGTTACAAAAAAACTCTATGGTATCGAAAAATATATTAAAAACTCGAATCTTGACAGAAGGGAAGTTCTTGCAGAAAAAATAGCTTCTCAATGGGTAGTTCCTCAAAATATTCTTAATATTAACAATATTTCTGCTAATTCTGTCACCGAATCAGCATTTGAAGGGTACTTAAAGACCGATTTTAATGCTGATTTAAAAGCCGATATTAAACTCAATAACTACAATCCACAAAGCCCTTTAATAGATTCTCTTCGTACAGTAATGTTTGACGACAAAAAAATTGATGACTCAAAATGGCTCGAGCTATCAGTTTGGAATAAAAGTTTTAGCAAAAAAATTAAAACCTCATCTGTTAACATAGATATCAAGCACCCGAATTATAAATATCGATATATATTACAAAAAAATAAAATGTCACCTCTTGCTATTATTTACCCGCCTTTTGGTGAAGGGATTATGTCGCAACATTCAATTGTTTTGGCAAAAATTTTTTATGATGAAGGTTATTCTGTTGTGATTCAAGGAAGCACTTTTCAGTGGGAATTCGTTAAAAGTATGCCCGATAATTTCAAACCGGGGTTCCCGTCTCGTGATGCAGATTATGCAAGACTTGTAACTTACAAAATACTGAATAGTCTTCAAAGCAAAAATGCTTGCATCTTTAATAAAAAAATACTTGTAGGAACTTCATTTGGCGGTTTAACAACACTCTTTGTAGCTGCAAAAGAAGATAAAGAGAATACTTTAGGCATTTCAAATTATATTTCTATAAATCCGCCAATTGAAATGCTTTTTGCATTGAAACAAGTTGACAAATATTCTCAAGATTGGAAAAACAATTCAGCTGATATAAAAGTGAGAGCGGCAATCACGACGGCAAAAATACTACAAGTAGTTCAAAACGCATCTAATAAAGAACTTAAAAATAAATCCGAGTCTTTACCTTTTACTGATGATGAAGCTAAATTAGTAATTGGTTTTGTGATGAAACAAAAATTATCTGATTTGGTTTTTACCATCGAAAATGGTTCCAAGTCTAAAAAAAGTGATTTTTACCAATCTACAAACAATATGAGTTTTAATGATTATGCTCAAAAATATCTTCTTGTTAACCAATATAAATCACCTGAGCAGTTAAATTATGATACAAGTTTATATTCCTTGGCAGATTTTTTACAGAAAAGTGAAAAATATAAAATATATCACGCACTTGATGACTACTATACGAATCCGGAACAATTAGCCTGGCTGAAAAAACAGTCTAATAATAAATCTGTTTTCTTTAGCAATGGTTCTCACCTAGGTTTTTTATACAGAAAAGAATTTATTGATGAGTTCAAAAAAGACATTACGCTTCAAAATACTACGGTAAAAGTTGGGTTATAGCCCAACTTTTTTTAATATACTCAACAAAAAAGCTAAGGGAATCTTATAATCCTGAGATTCTCTTAGCAATAAACACTATAAATTATTAGACAAAAGTTTTAATCGCACATAACTCTAATTTTTAATTTTATTTATTAGACTATAGTATTAATCCAAAGTCACTATAGAAAATTGACAAACAGACATAACAGACGTATGATTTATTAGTGAATGCAATGAATTAGGAATAATATTTTGAGTAAAGAAAA
>Ga0302271_10000419_pt1 | contig 41614 bp, 54 predicted proteins | sample III_Bog_N1_1_FD_198767 | JGI IMG/M metagenome (GOLD analysis project Ga0302271, IMG submission 198767) | Peat permafrost microbial communities from Stordalen Mire near Abisko, Sweden - III_Bog_N1_1 | ecosystem: Environmental > Terrestrial > Soil > Wetlands > Peat | place: Sweden: Abisko...
GCTTACACATACAACTGGACAAAGAACGGTGTTGCATTAGCAGATAACACACAATCTATGAGCATTCCTGTGAGCAAAGCAGATGGTTTGACAACCATTTCGGCCGTTCCTGTTCTTGCTGGTTGTGTAGGTTTAAAATCTAATGAAGTTTCACTTACAAAAAGATATGTAGAAGCTGATTTTGGATTCAATAACACGCCGATCACTCTTGCATCGAAAGATGAAGCGGTTAATCTTTTTGACTATACAGTCGGAAAAGATAAAGACGCAATCATCAACCAAACAGGCGGATATAGTTACAAAATTGTTTTCTCTCCGGTAAAACAAACAACTATTGGTTCTACCGATGGTACTGTAGTTCCTGTTACTGGCTTACAGTCGGGAGATACGCAATACACGCTTAATGTAATTGTTTCAAAGAACGGTTGTGATTTGACATATAGCAAAACAGCTATAATAAAATCTATCCCTCGAAACATTTCTATTGATTTTGCCACGGCTCAATCTACACAGGAATGTACGTCAAACAATTACATGTATGTTGTGGCCAGCGATTCTACAGCAATCTATAAATGGTACAAGAACGATGTGCTTGTTGTAGGTCAAACAACATACAAAGCGGCAATAGAAGTATTCAAAACGGATGGCACTGTAAAAATCCATGCAATTCCTTCTACTAAAGACGGCTTTGATGGATATAAAACTAACATATTAAACACAACAAAAAGATATGTTACAGCTGATTTGCAACTTGACGGCAAGACAGAAACTCTCTGTTCTGTAGCAGGGAAGAAAATCAATGTCTTTGATTATGTAAGAGGTAACGATAAAGCAGCTGTGTTGGCTGGCCAATATGGTTATACTTACAATACTGCGGGAGATTGCGGAACGGCAATTGCAACAAATCAATATGTAGATATTGACAATTCACTTGCCGATGATAATGCAACAAAAACAGTATCATTAACAGTAAGCCAAAACGGTTGTTCGATAACTCAAAACAAAACATTTGTTATCAAACGTCGTCCTTCGGACATTACGATTGAATTGTTGAGCAAAGCATCTAACACAGCAAACAGTAACATGTATTGCGGTGGCGACACGCTTTCATTACATGTATCTTCGAGCAATAACACGGGTGTTTCTTACAACTGGTTCAAAGATGGTCAGCTGATCGGAAACAGCAAAACAACAAATTTTGCTTACCCGTTCAACGATGCTTCGGGTTTAATCAATTTGTCTGCAACAGCAGCGTTTGAAAATAGCTGTCAATCTACAGCTTCAAATGTGATTCCGGTGCAGAAAAAAGACGTGAAATTCGATATTGCTCTTGACCCTACAGCAGTTGCTTATTGCCCCGATACAAAGAAAATCAACTTATTCGATTATGTTTCGGGAGCTGACAAAAACAACGTAATGACACAATCTAACAATTGTGCTTACGAGTTTACCGCCAGCGGTAACAACGGTTTAGCAATCGTTTCTTACTCGTTCCTGGACTTGGATAATTCAACGTCTTCTACAACTCCTTATACTTTGACAATGAATGTCAACAAAGAGGGTTGTATCAAGTCATTCAGTAAAAATGTGAGCATTAAGCCACGTCCGGTTACACCACTTATTACACTTACTTCTAACAAAGAATTGCGTTTTTGTGGTGGTGATGGCGTATCATTTACAGACCAAAATACTGTAACAGGCACTTATTACAAATGGAATGTAAACGGAAATATTGTTGATGGAGCTTCAGCTTCAACATTGAAGTACTCGACTGATGCCGGTTCTGATCTGGTTGTACAAGCGACAGCTTACTTGACAAGCAATAGTTGTCCTTCTAAACAAAGTAATATTTTAAGTGTAAGTAATGTTCTTCCAAAAGTTGAACTGAAACTTATTTCTCAAAAAGTTACTGTAAATGACAACATTCAACTTTACATTTATGAGCCAATTCCTAGTAAGAGCATTACTTTAAAGGCGGTTCGTGTATCGGATAAAACAGTTTCTGATTTACCATACACACGAAACGGGAATGTACTTACTTTAGCGGGTATCTTGCCGATTGGTGAATATGAAATCAGTGGTATTGCTGAAAATTCATTATCTGGTTATTGCTCACAGAATATTATCGTTCCGTACACTTTAACTGTTACAGCAGCACAAGAAAAACAGAACGTAAGTGAGGAAACTAAAGCTAATGAATTGGCTATCAAAAATCTCTTTAATGAGACGATGGCCAAGCTCAAAGCCGGAGAGGTGCACGCTATTCTGTTGCCAATAATGACTACTTCAGCTGAAAGTGCTAAACTAACCGTTTACACGAATGAAACGAATGAGTCGGTTATAATCCATGTTTTGGATATTAACGGAAAGATTATTTCATCAAAGACAGAGTTTTTGAACCAAGGCGAAAATGACTTTAGCATCGAGCCTAAAGACAAGCCTTCAGTTCCTAGTATGTACTTAATCCAAATTCAGTATTCTAAAGCTAACAAAACAGAAACGTTGAAAGGTCTCATTAAATAAACCAAAAGGGTGTCCTTCATTCCGAAGGGCACTCTTTAAAACAAACAATATGAAAAAAACAATTCCAATACTATTTACCGGAGCTTTGCTTCTTTTGATGTCCTCTTGTGTAGGCGACCCCTATTATGAGCAACTCAATAGCGCTCCGACAATTAAACTAAGCAGCCTTACCGACACCATTAAAGTGTCTCCGGCAGCTTTTACTAATCAGGTAAGTGAGATCGTCACATGCTATGATTACAATATGAACATGCGAACTCTAACCCTTACATCAAGTGACCAGGCTAACATTCAGATTTTTGATGATAAAGAGGCTGCACTTTCCAAAACACAAATCGGAAACAACGTTGAAACGTTGAACCAAAAAGTAGTTTTCAAGGCGCAAAAAGAAGGCGATTATTCAGTGAAATTTGATGTAAACGATGCATTTGCTACATCGGCAACAACAGAGCTGAAAATACACGCTTTTATCAATCTTTTGCCAGTAGCCGTTATCAAAAGTTGCTCTTTATCCGCTTCGACACTGTCACTAGATTTTACAGGTTCTTATGATGCAGATGCAAAATGGGGCGGTGCATTAAAAAGCTACCTTGTGTATTTAGATGGAGAAGCCATAATTGAAGTTATTTCTCCGAAAGTGAACATTATTCTTTCTGAAACTCAATTGCCTCATATCGCTACAACGCTAAATGTAGCAGTCAGAGACAATGACAGCGCATTAAGTCCAAAAGTAAAACCCACAATTCAGTAACATCATGAGAAAAATTATATTATTTATATTCATTGCACTATGCTCTGTTACATATGCTCAAAACCACTTTAAAGGCGCATTCTACCTTGATGCCGGAGTTGGTCTTTCAGACCAAAAGGCATTTGAACCGAGTTTAGGCGTTGGTTATAACTTTTCAGATCGTTGGTCTATCAACAGTCGCTACGCTTACAAAATGCCTAGCATGACAGATAGATACCGCTTTTTTGAACACTCGTTAGACATATTCGCAAAATATGCAGTATGGCAAAAAAACTATTTTTCTTTGAACCTGATGGGCGGTTTTTCTCAAAGTATCAATAGATACACCGAGTTGCCACGTCCTTCTTTTTCTCCGAAAACCTATAACCTGGGTTATAATGCGGGTGCAGAATTTGAGTATTTTATAAACAACAATATGGCTATTTTTTCAGCCGTAAATAACAGGGGTTATTTTTTAGATCATACCCACTTAGAACTAACCTATTCGTTAGGAATAAGGGTTGATTTTTCTGTGTTCACTAAACAATTATATCACCCTATAATGCAATAATCATGAAAAAAATTATAATTACCTTGGTTGTATTATTTGTAGCTTTAACACTTTCAGTAGGGGTCACTTTTGTTTATTTTCAAAAGCAAATGAAAGCTCAAATAGACGAAAAGATTGAAAGAAAGTTTGAAAAACTTCCGGTGCATGAAATAAAGACAACAACGCTCATGCAAGAATCTGATAAGGATATCGCTTTTAGGCGGAAGTTCGACAGCATAAGTTTGTCATACAAAATACTTTCTAAAAAGATACTTGCTCCAGCTGTAAAATCAACTCCAAAAAAGGAAGATAAAGACTTACAGAAAAAAGAAAATGCTTTTGTTGCTTATGCTTCTATCGCTGCACAAAGAAAAGCCGATTCACTTGAAAATGTTGTGAATGAACTTTCTCAAATGGCAAAATCAGCAATTATCCTGGCTAATCAAGCTCAAAGCCAAAAACCAGAGAAAACAAATTCGGTGCAGCACTATTACGACAATGTGAGTATCGTTTTTCGGACCCGTCAAACGTCGCTTACTGCAAAAGTTGATCAACAGACGTTTTCAAATTTCCAGTATGGCCAGGTATTTCATTTTGAAAATTCAATCCCTGAATATATGTCTGCATTTACCGACAACAAAGGCGGTTCTATCAGTAACGAAGCTGCAAAAAAGTTTCTGCAGGGAAAATCATTTTTCGTAAACTCAATAGATTTGAAAAACCACAATGCTGTGGTAAAATGCTCACAAAACATGTAATGGTTATGAAACGATTATTTATTCTACTATTTGTTGTACTACTCACCTCTCAGGGATTTGCCCTGAGAGTGAAATTCAATGTACAAAATACCAAAAATGACACGCTAGTTATAGGTAACTATTTTGGTTCGCACAAGAACATGATGGTTCTTGATACCGTGATTCTCAAAAATGGTGTCGGAGAATTCAAAAATGACACCCTTAAATCCGGCTTGTATTTTATCTACAACGATAAAAATAAGTATGATATTCTTCTTTCTTCTGCTGAGAAGAATTTGAAAATATCATTTCATGCTACAGAATTTCTTCCGACGGTCAAAATTGAAGGTTCGGCCATCGCTTCAAAATTCATTGATTACATGAAGTTCCTTAATCAGAAAAAAGAGCTAGTCAAAAAAGACAGCACACTTGCTCAGGCTACAAGTAAAGAAGTAAATACTTATATTAGTAAAGTAGTATCTGAAAACCAAAACAATATACTAGGAAAATTTCTGAATTTTTACACGCCAATTTCTGTTCCGGAAGGAACTAACGAATTTCGATTCACATATTATAAGCAACATTTCTTTGATAATGCTAACATATACGACAGTGAGTTGTTGCACACTCCACTTGTCGAAGAAAAATTAAACGAATATTACAACTATCTCGTTGGAACACCAATCGAGATTTGTCAAGATATTGATAAGCTAATAGACAATAGCGAATCAAACAAAGAGCTTTTCCGGTTTCTTCTGGTAAACAGCTTTCAACACTATTTGAAAAGCAATCAGGTTATAGCTGAGAACATCTGGGTACACATCGCCAAAAAATGGTACATCCCTCACGCCACATGGGCGGACTTGGCGTATATGGAAAAACTCAAATTAGAGGTAAAAATGAGACTTCCTAATCGGATAGGTGAAGCTGCACCTGAATTTGAGTTGACCAAACTTTCTAAGGCAGATTTCATGGCCGCACAAACCGATTCAATAAAAAGAAAAGATGTGTACCAGGGCACAGACTCTAAGCTTACCTCAGTGATCGGTAAAGACTATACCCTTTTAATCTTTTTTGAGGCTGATTGTAGCCACTGCAAGGAGCAAATGCCACACTTCTACGAAGTCTTTCAAAAATATGCCTCAAAAGGGCTGAAAGGCGTTCTTGTGAACAACAATAACACACCGCAGGGAAAAATTGAATGGTGCGACTATATCAACGCCAATAAGATGTATGACTTTGTGAACTGTTGGTCGCCGTACTCAAACAAGTACAGAGACTTGTACAATATCGTTTCAACGCCTACGGTTTACCTCTTACACAACGGAATAATAGAATTAAAAAATATAGACTACAAAACGCTTGACGAATACTTAAAAAATAAAAAATTATGAGCGATAATTCTATAAATAACACAAAAGATATAGACTATAAAAAAATTGAAAAACTAGATTTTGATGACGAACTGGACATCATATTTTATAAAACCGTAACAGTTGATGAATTAAGACCAGACAGAAATGTAGTAAACATAATTAGCTCTACGTATGAAAACGGGAAAAAAATTGAAGCGTTATTTGACATAAAGGAATTTCAAACCCTTTTTTTGAGTGAGCTATTCGAAGACACTTCTTGTGGTATTTCGTATGTAGTAAGCTCTGTAGAAATTTCATTAATCAAAAATATACTTCAATCTTTATTGAAGACCAATACTAACACCAAAGTATTAGATTCATGCAATTTTATACTTGCGTTAATTCAAGAGGAGAAAGATAATGAAGACTATTCAACTGAGATAGGTTTTTCACTTAGCCTAAATAAAATATAAGCAAAAATTTAATCATCATGGAAGATAAAATTTTACCAAGACTTCAAGCAATTTCATCAGATTATTGGAGTAAAAAGACAGATCATTTGGAACAAAATAGAGATTATTGGAACAAACACAAAATTGAAAGAATTTTCTACGAGCATCAAGGTCAAAAATTTCATCCATGTGTTGGTTTAGAATTTCACCTAATTTGGGGTAACTATATTTTTGACACTAGAGATATAAGAGAATTCTATGGTATAAAAACCAAAAGGTTTAGTTTAAATGATGTGCTTTCATTGAGTTTTCAAAAAGCGTTTACAAGAAAAGTCGAAGAAATGCTTAAAATGATTGGAGACGAACCTTTTGAAAATGTTCTTTCAGAACTTTGCATTCTTCCCGAACTTTAAGAAACAAAATATTATGACATATAAGAACTTTAATAAAACAAGAGAAAGAGATAAGAAAAGGCAAGTTACTTACCAAGACTTACCTAGAAAGACAAAGAAAGGCTTAAAAAAGGCTTATCAAGTCAATCGTGCTCCAGCAAGTAAACTAAAAGACATTTCAATTTTGGAGATTGGAAGATGTGACTCCAGATGTCACAGACCTAAATTCAAAGGTTACCAAGTTCTCGAAGCTAAATCGAGATTATTTCTTTTTGATGTGTCCGATCAGTTAAGACTATTGGAATATATGATTAAAAATAAACATCATGATAATAATCCTGTAAAAGCTAATTCGCTTTCTACAATAATTTTTTCCGAAAGCCTTATTAAGAAATGGTCAAGGTCAAGATGGCATAAAACCATAGAAACAACTATGACATTCATTTTCCTCGATAGAATGAAAAATTATAATTTGATATATTCAAAGTATGATATGATTGATAATCGCACCCTGTATTTAGGAGAATACTATTCGAGAGAAGGATTTGAATATTTAAATGACCCGAAGAGACATACCAAAAATTATAACTCAAATGAACCAATCTTTGTATCAAAACAGATTCGTGTAAGGGATAACAAATTTGAATATAGATTTATTTAATTCAATGTGATTATGAAAGTAAAAGACGATAACAAAATTGAAAAAATAGATTTCTCATACGAGATGGAAATCATATTTTATAAAGAAGGCGAAAAAATTGGTCAACTACTAGAAAATAAAAATATAGTTAACATATATTCGTATGAAAATGGAAAGGAAATTGAAGCGTTATTTGATATAGAGGAATTTAAAGAATCTTTTAGCAGCGTTCAAGAACATATTTCCAGAGGGCTTTATTCATATTTGACAGTTAGGGTAGAAATTTCATTAATCAAAAATATACTTCAATCTTTATTGAAAACCAATACTAACACAAAAGTATTAGATTCATGCAATTTTATACTTGCGTTAATTCAAGAAGAGAAAGATAATGAAGACTATTCAAATGAAATAGGTTTTTCTCTTACACAGAAATTAAATCCAAACAAAAAAAGAATATCAGATAGGATTGTGAAGGGTGTACAAGATTATTGGGAAAAAAAGAGAATTGAAAGAATCTTCTACGAGCATCAAGGTCATAAATTTCATCCATGTGCTGGTTTAGAGCATCACCTTTTTTGGGGTAACTATTTATTTAATGTAAGAGATATAAAACAATTTTACGGCATAGAAACAAAAAGGTTTAGTATAATTGATTTTCTTTCATTGGATTTTCAAAAAGCATTTACTAGAAAAATTGAAGAAATGCTTAAAATCATTGGGGACGAATCCTTTGAAAATGTTCTTTCAGAACTTTGCATTTTTCCATATTTTAACAACGAAAATATATGATAGCAATAATAGCAGAAAAACCGAGTGTTGCCCGTGAGATAGCTTCAATCGTTGGTGCAACCAAAAAAGAAGATGGTTATATGTCAGGAAATGGCTATAATGTAACCTGGGCGTTTGGACATTTAATTACTCTGGCCATGCCAGAAGCTTACGGATTTGTCGGATGGAAACGTGAAAACTTACCCATGTTACCGGATAAATTCAAAACGATACCTGTTCAAAAAAAGGAAGAAAAGGGCGGTTATGTGAATGATCCAGGCGTTGAAAAACAATTAAAAGTTATTGGAAATGTATTTAAAGAATGCGAGAAAATTATAGTCGCTACCGATGCCGGACGTGAGGGAGAACTAATTTTTAGATACATTTATTATTATCTAAACTGCAAGAAGCCATTTGAGAGACTTTGGATTAGTAGCCTTACTGATAAGGCAATCAAAGAAGGGCTTAAAAATGTGCGCCTAGGGAGCAATTATGATGATTTGTTTTATGCAGCTCGTGAGCGTAGCGAGTCCGATTGGTTAGTTGGAATGAATGCCTCTCAAGCATTAGCTATATCCGCTTCTCGTGGTGTTTTCTCTCTTGGCCGTGTTCAAACACCAACGCTGGCAATGATTTGTAAAAGGTATCTAGAAAATAAAAATTTTGTGCCTGTTCCTTATTGGCAAATAAAGATACAGACAGAAAAGGACAATGTAACTTTCTCAGCGATCACACCGGCCCGCTATGAGAAAAAAGAAGATGCTGAAAGTATTTACAACAAAATCCTGTCGGACAAACAGGCGATTGTTCAAACCGTTGATAAAAAACAAGTAAATCAACAAGCCCCTTTGCTTTATGACCTGACTTCATTACAACAGGAAGCAAATAAAAAGCTATCATTAACAGCCGATACAACTTTGTCTATAGCTCAAAAATTGTATGAAGCCAAACTTATTACATATCCTCGTACTGGTAGCCGATATATTTCAGATGATGTTTTGGATGAAATACCAGGACTTATTTCTTTTTTGAAAGATCATCCTTTATTTGGTGATTATGCAAAAAAATTGGAAGGAAAACCATTGAATAAAAAATGTGTCAATGCTTCAAAGGTTACAGATCATCATGCGCTTCTCCCGACAGGTAATAAATTTTCATCCATTAGTGGAGATGAAAGGCAAGTGTATGATATGATCGTTGCGCGTATGTTAGAGGCATTTTCTGGAGAATGTATTAAGGATGTAACTACCATTATGCTTTTTGCTGGCAATACATCATTTGAAGCAAAAGGGTATGTTATAAAACAATCGGGATGGCGTGATGTCAAAAATGAAGCTGACGAATCAGGCGATGAACAAGGCGATAAGTTACCTAACGTTTCTCAGGGCGATAAATTGCCAGTGATTGAAACCGAGCTTATGTCAAAGCAGACAAAACCGAAGCCACTATTTACTGAAGCTTCTTTGTTGGGAGCAATGGAAAGTGCCGGAAAAGAAATTGAATCGGAAGAAGAAAGAGAAGCAATGAAAGATTCAGGATTAGGAACTCCTGCCACTCGTGCCGGAATTATTGAAACTCTGGTTGGCCGTAAATATATTGTTCGAGAAAAAAAGTCTCTCATTCCAAGTGAAAAAGGGTTACAAGTCTATGAAGTTGTCAAAGAAAAACAAATAGCTAATGTCTCTATGACAGGAAAGTGGGAGTTCGCATTATCTAAGATTGAAAAAGGTGAACTTGCACCAGCCCTATTTAAAGAAAAAATCAGAGATTACACCATACAAATAACTTCCGAACTTCTTGCTAATGAAATAAAAATAGACAGTGAAGATACTGCTTCTGATGCTTGTTCTTGTCCTAAATGCGGAAAGAAAACTTTTGTTACTCTCAAGCTCGTAGCAAAATGTACTTCTGAAGGCTGTGGATTGATCGTATTTCGTGAAATAGCTAAGAAAGTTCTTACAGATAATCAGATATCACAACTTATTAAAAATAAAAAAACACCTTTAATAAAGGGATTTAAGAGTAAAGCGGGTAAGTCTTTTGATGCAGCATTGAAATTCGATGACAACTACAAGGTAGTGTTTGAATTTCCTGAACGTAAGAAATAAATACTAAAAATCTCATTTTGATACCAAAATAGTTTCAGATCTCGATTGATCGCTGGATGAAATGGTATCATTTTGAAAAATCGATCAGCTGCCGGCAGCGCTCGAATGATACCAAAATAGCAAACTGAAGATCTTTCCCGGACTAAGTTTTGGTATCATTTCTCAAACAGAATTGATACAGAATTGATACAGAATTACAACAGAATTGATACAGAATTAGAAAAATATTAGAAAAAAATTAGATTATTATTAGAACTATTATTAACTCCAAAATTAAAATTGTATGAGCGAAACATCAGAAAAAACAGAAACAGCAACAGCAACATTGGGTATTTGCCCTATTTGTGGCAAAGGTCAAATTGTGAAGAAAACAGCAGGTTATGCATGTAACCATTTCGTTAACAGTGAGGACAAGTGCGACTTTATTATCTACAACACGTATTCAACAAAAGAAATTACGGAAGAAATTGCATTGCAGATAATAAACAATAAAGAGACAGACGTATTTACTGACTTCAAAAGCAAAGAAGGAAATCCATTTGCGGCATCTCTAAAAATTGATAACGGCAAAGTAATTCTAAGTTTTAAAAACGAAGAGTTAGATGTTTTGTGTCCTAAATGCGGCACTGGCCACATCTACCTAAGTAAGAAAGCTTACAATTGTAGCAACTACAAAAATGATGAAATCAAATGCGACTTCACCATTTGGAGAGAAACATCGGGCAGGGCTATCACTAAAGAAGAAGCAACGCAGCTTTGCCAGGACAAAGAAACTCCGATTCTTACAGGCTTCACCAAAAAAGACGGAACACCCATTGAAGGGAAGCTTGTTATCGGAGAAGATTTCAAAGTAAAATTAGTATAAATTCAATTAAAAAGGAATATATTTTGTTCATAAGAAATATATTTATTACTTTTACAATAAATTAAAATAGTATTCATTTAAAATTAAAAAAATTATGAAATTTCAATTGTTATCAGTTTTATTGGATTCAACTATGAAATCCACTATGCAAAGTTTTGTGGATGATTACATCTTGCCTATTGCTGGGATATTGCTTATTGTAGGTGTTATCTGGTCAGTTATTCACAACTTTGACCTTATCAATGATAAAGAAGGTCAAGGGAAGAAGAAAGAAGGGCTTATGAACGTTGCCTGGACTGTGGGTTATATTTTTGCTGGTCTTGCTGTTTTAGTGGGTATGGTTACTTATATTTCATCACACCTTCACGCTACAATGTAAATTCTATTATGGAATTTAAAGTCAGAAAAGGTCTTGAAACACCCCTTTTAATACATGGAATGCTTTCCAATTATTTTTACCTAAGCAGTGTATTAGGGGGTGTTTTAGCTATGATTGTATTTGTTAGTATTTCAGGATTATTAAAGGGAGATACATCTTTCTTTCAATTTTTTTTAGTCCTTTTTTTTTCACTGGCAATTTACTTGGGTACTTGCTTTATTTTGAAACGAAAATCAAGCATCAATAAACTTAATTTCAACAAAAAAACCACCTGCATATCTAACAGGGATTTATTAAAGTCAATAAAATAATGGAAATAACATCACAACAGGCATACAGTATTTTAGATATAGTAGGCGATGCAATATTGACGAAAACAGGGCAAATAACCATTCCTTTCTTAATGGATAATCCAGAGTGTTATTCGTTAGATGTTTCTGATATAGAGGCAAGGCATAATGATATATACCGTTCTTTTAAACACATTACAAGCGGATATGTGCACAAACAAGATGTTTTTTTGCGTAAAAAATTTGTAGGTGACTATGTGATTAAGGGAAACAGTTTTTTACAAAGAGCAGACAAAAAACACTTTGACGGTAGAGAGTATTTAGAGCATTTTTCTGTATTGTCTTTTTCTCTTTCCGGATTGAACAGTTTATCTGAATCTTATCAAAAAAACCCTCTCGCTTACAAAGAAAATCTTAATAAGTCTGACAAAGAACGTTTGAGTCAATTCCTAGATGAAGTTGAAAGTTGCGTGTCTATTCTTAATAGAATGACAGGCACTTCTCTGAAAGCTCTTTCTGAAACTGAAATAAAGCAGTATTTATATCAGTTTCTAAATGGGTTCTTTGATGATGCTGCTTTGCGTGATTTGCAGTTTACAGATATAATAAGAATCGGAGAAAAAAAGGGTATGTTTTTTACCATTTGCGACGAAAACTATCTGCCGGATAAAATGAAAACATATGTTCCTGATAATACATTACAAGCGGCCAATTCAAAACTTTATGCTTCAATGTTAGAAAGATTGGGAGTACATCTAAATTGTTCGCATGTTATCAATCAAATATGGCATTTTGCAGGCGATTCTTACAGAGAGGAATTAAAGCAACGGGTTTTGAACTTCGGTAGAAATAGAGAATTTGATAAGCAAATTAAATTTCGCTATGAAGGACTTTCAGAGTATGAAACAGAAATTCAAAACGAGGATAACGTTTTGTGTAAAACGCATTTCAATATAATGCTGTTAGAACAAGACGAAACAATTTTTGAAAGAAGTATTGAACATGTAAAAGGTGTTTTTTCAAATGCAGGGTTTAAATATTATATCCCAAGTTTCGACGGATTAACCAATATCTATATTGGAAACGTTATAGGGCGAGAGGTGAATTTGGACAAAAACTATTTATATTTATCCGATTTACATTCATCACTTTGTTTCAATTTGAATTATACCAACTTCAAAAATGATGAAGAAGGAATTTTCTTTAACGACCGAATTTCACAGATTCCGCTTCGTAAGGATATTTGGGATGCAAAGAAGAAACGCATTCCTGCACGAAATGGAATTATTATTGCCGGTACCGGTGGTGGAAAATCAGTCAGCTCTCTCAATATAATTCAACAATTTCTTGAGCAATATGTCAAATGCATTGTTGTTGAATTTGGAAAAAGTTTTTTTCAAATTGGCCAATTATACCCTGAGAGAACCATGCATCTTGATTACGACGGAAGCGAACCTTTAGGCATAAATCCTTTCTATTTGGCTGGCGCTAAACTGTCCAATGAAAAACTACAGACATTGGTTCAATTAGTTTTAAAATATTGGCGTACAATATCTATTCAGTCAGACACAAATCAAATCGTATCGCTTACACAAATAATAAAGTATTATTATCAGACTGTTCTTTCTGAGCACAGTTTTCCGAGCTTTTATACTTTTGTCAAAGAAAAACAAAAAACCTTATTTGATGACCTAAACATCAGAAACGAGTTTTTTGATGTTGAAAGTTTCTTGCATGTTTGTCGTGATTTTATGCCAGGTGGCATATATGAAAATGTTTGCAAGCCTTCAACATTAGAGGAAGAAATATCAAGAAAGGACTTTGTTATTTTTGAACTAACAAAAATCAAAAAAGATCCTTTCTTAGTTTCCGTTATCATGACAATTCTTTTTGACACTATCGAAAGTAAAATACTTGCTGATCGATCAGTCAGGGGAGCGCTTATTTTTGACGAATACGCCGAAAGTGCACAGATAAAAGATAATTTTTCAGGTTCAGACATACATTCGACAGTGGCATTCTGTTACCAAAAATTAAGAAAAGAAAACGGGGGAATATATACTATTATCCAGACACCCGCCCAATTGCCGCAAAATGAATTTACTGAAGGCATTATTGGTAATACCCAATTGCTATATGTGTTGCCAACCACTGAGGTAGTTTATGACAGTGTAATTGAAACATTCCACATCAAAAATCAAAGTCACATAAACTTAATGAAATCAATCAAAAATGATTTTAGCGGTAAGCGACCACATAGTGAGCAATTTATTCGTTTTCAGGATAATTACGCTACAGTTGTACGCTTAGAACTATCTCCCGAAAAATTTTTGGCATTTCAAACAGATGGTGATACGTGGACTGCACTACAAGAATCATTTAAAAAAACAAAATCGATGGAAAAATCGATTGAATTGTATCTTAAAAAATAATTTAAAGATTTTCGTTATGAGAAAAATTATCTTTTTCATTTTTATTCTTGGTTGTTGCTTTCAAACGAAAGCGCAGATGGTGGTTAGTGATCCAACACAGACCGCTGTCAATAAAGCCGGATGGATAGAATCACTATCTAAAACAGCAACTCAGATTCAAACACTATCTGAGTCAAAAAACTTATTAATGCAAAGCATTAACTTCTATTCAAAAGTGAGTGCGACAATATCAAATTCCAAAATGGTATATGATATGATCGACAGACAGGTGAAATTAGTGTCGTATGTAAGTAAAGAACTTTCAAGAAAGGATGTTCAATCAGCGAGAGCATACGAGGCGTATTGTAATTCATTAGTTGAACTTCTTGAAACAAACAAAACAAACGTAGCCTTTGTAAAAACCTTAGTATCTCCAGATGTCAAAATGACAGATGCAGAGCGACTAAGATTTATCAGAGATTTAAACAAGGATTCAGCAACAATCATGAGTGATTTTTTTGATGAAAAAGACAGGTTTGATGAACTTGATAATAATATGAAAATTATAAAATCGCTTAAATCTAAAAATTAAAAATCATGGCAGACACTACAAATTTATCCGATTTTTCTTCAATAACAACAGTATATGCAGACCTGCATAAAAATATATTGTCACAATCACTAGTCGGAATTGCGACTTTTATTGCTGTTATTGTTGTCGTTAAGAAGTTTATTGTTGCTTATAAAAGTGCATTTGGAGATACAAAACCCGCTAATGTAAAGCACTTTTTTGAGTTATTTCATATCTACATTTATACTGTTGCTATTGTTACAGTTACACCAATTGTATTTAAAGTGGTTGAAAAAGGATTTGGCGAAATGCAAAATGAATATATTGCAAAATATAGTGGAGACGTTGATATGGCTGTTGACAAAGCGGGCGATACATATGTGGCAGACTATATGAAAGAAGAGTTGAATAGAAAAGATAAATCACTCATTAGTGTTGGATTAGCTTATTTTTGGGCTGATAAACAAAAATGGTTTTACACATTACTCCTTATGGCAACTAAATATACATTCTATTTCTTTGCAGCGGGAAGATACCTGTATTTATTGCTTCTCGAAATAGTTGCACCTTTAGCGATTATTTGTTTTCTGGACGACAGCCTGAGACATCATGGCATTACCTATCTAAAACACTTGATGGTTTGCTACTTGATGATTCCTGCTTTTCTTTTAGCCAATCAAATGGGCGTAAAACTTGGTCAGGTTTTTATAGAGCACTTAAATAGCTTTAGTATAATGGCTCTATTGTGTGGGTTTGTTTTTAAAGTGGGTCTTTTAAAGAAAGCACAAAATTTCGTTGAAAAATTATTATAATATTATGGATAAGGAAAAAATTTTAACTGATTTTGATACATTGTCAAAAGCAAAAAAACAAGGCGTAACCAGTTTAAAACTCACTTTGCTTTTCGCTTTTACAGTGGTCGTTTTAGTCCTTATTTGGGGCTATGGAATAAGTACAACAGCATTAGACAAGGTTGTTATTGTAGAACGCTCCGGCGAGTATTTGAAAACCCACGCAGAGAGCAACGAGGACTTGTTTAATGCCTTAGTGCAGAATACCTGTGCACAGATAACGCAATATACAAACTCTTTCGATAGATTGACATTAAAACGAAATCAAGCTAAAGCCGCTTTCTATGCCAATACGAAAGATTTAAATGTGATTTTTGCTAAGTATTTCAATGATAAAGCTTATTCTGATGCCTTGCAGAATGGGGTAACCTATAAATGTGAGTTTGAAAAACTTATAAGCGTGAAAGGCGCAAATAGCCCCTATCAAGTAAATTTCACATCAATACTATGCATTTATCCTGAAAATGGTTCTGTAATTCGTTTCAGAATTTTTTCAGATGGGGAAATGATAAAATCTACTCCGCAGTTTCCTGAAAATGTTACAGGATTCTTCTTCAATAGCCTTACACAACGTATTGAAAGAATGTCAGATGTCAGTGCAAGCAATGATTCAATAACAGTAAGATAAAATGTGTCATGGACAAAACAACTAAAACCAAAATAATAATCATTGCATGCCTGGGGATTTTTAGTCTGGCAGTGATTTTAGGCATTATTGCTCTCAAAAAAAAGAAACCAAAAGATAACTCAGAGCAAGAAGTAAGTTTGCGGGCTGAAAGAAAAAATGACTTTACCACTGAAGACATGATGAAAGCCCAGGAAAACAAAACGAGCTACGAAAATACTCAAACAAACAGTAGTGATAATCTTTCAACATCAACAGGCAGTAGTTCCGTTCCGGCATATCACGGTGACAATTCCGAAGTTCAGGAATTGCAAAAGCAATTAAGGGAAAACCAGAAAGCGCAAACGCAAGATGAAACTTCTACTGACCAAACACCACCGGCAGCACCGAAACATAAAAAAACTAAAGCTAAAGTTGCAAAGGAGATCGCAACGGTAGAACCTACCGTTTCAGCTGTTCAAGAACCTTCAGCAAAGCCAAAGGTAAACACCAACCCAAACGGTCGTAGTCGTAATTTAAGTGCCGGAAATCAAACCGTAGCGAATAATCTTATCTCTGCGGTTATTCATAACGACCAGGTGATAACTTCAGGGGCTAAAGTAAAACTTAGAATCACTGAAAACATAGTTGTAGATGGTATTACTATTCCCAAAAACTCATTTGTTTTCGGAATAGCCACATTCTCAAAAGCGAGAATGAATATCACTTTATCGTCCATTATTGTTGGAAGCAGTATAATGCCATTCAACAAATCTGTTTATGATAAGGATGGAATGGAAGGTATTTATTTGCCGGAAAACGTAAAGTCAGAAGATGCTACCCAAGCAACTAATGACATGACAGACGAAGCGTTGAGTACCGTCAATGGTGCGGGTATTGTAGGAGCTGCTTTGAATACAGGTAAAAATATATTCCGCAGAAAGGCACAACGCCAGACAGTCACGCTGAAAGCTAATTACAAACTTTATTTAAAATAACTTGTTTCCAATGCAGAGGTTTATTAGTATAGTAGTTTTTACTTTTATTAGTATAGTAGTATATTCGCAAAGCAATGAAAAGTTAGTTGAAAATGTTGTTATAAAGGCTAAAGATTTGGATGGTATTGTTCCAATCACAAATATACTTTTGAAATATCCAACTATACTTGAATATATACCTTCGGATGTACCAATAAAAGAAAAATATAAAATTAGTTCGCCTTATGGCTATAGATATCATCCTATTGATAAAGTTGTCAAGTTCCATTCAGGTATCGACATGGCAACCGAATACGCTTCGGTTGTCTATGCTTCGGCCAGCGGAGTTGTCAAGTTTGCAGCTCCGGCTAAAGGCTACGGTAACATGATTATCATTCAGCACAAATACGGCTTTTCAACGTATTATTGTCATTTGACAAAGATATACGCTAAAAGAAATCAAACAGTAAAAAGGGGGCAACCTATCGGTTTTGCAGGAAGCACCGGAAAAAGCACCGGAGATCATCTTCACTTTGAAATTCGTAAGAATAATAAGCCTATTAATCCAACACCTCATAAAAATGGATAAGATAAAACATTTTGGTGAAGAACTCAGAATCGAAAGAATAAAAGTTCATGTCAAAAAAACTGTTCTTTCTAAAGAAATTAATCTTTCTGCGAATCAGATTAATAACATTGAGGCTGCGCCTTCAATGCAAAGCGTTCCTCGCTTTTTATTGTTTCTCCGAAAAAAAGGGGTTGACCTGAATGCGCTTTTTGATAAATTTATTTCAGAGAAATGATACCAAAAGTTTGTTCCTGGAATAACCGGCTTCGCTCGGTTTGGTATCAAAACACTTTGATATCTCGATTGGCCAGCGGATGAAATGGTATCATTTCTTTGCTCAGCTGTTCATCCCGGACTTTCAAAAAGGTATCAAAACGAAAATTTTTAAATTTGATTAAATGATTCTGTTGTTTTTTCTCCCTTTTTTCTTGCCGTACAAGCTGAAAGTAGTGCTTCTTCTTTTTTCACTAGCTTTCTTTCTCTATCTTTTTTTCAAGCCGAAAAAGAATTACAGGCACGTTCGGAACATTGAAAAGTCTAAAAAAATTCTCTTTAAAATGAACGAATTTGAAGGGGAGTATAAGGAAGCTCGGATTTTTGCTTACTTGCGTAAAATTGACCCCTACGTGTTTGAAGAATTGCTCTTGGAGGCGCTTTTGGCAAAGGGGTTTCAGATAGTCCGAAATAAGAGGTATTCAGGGGATGGCGGGATAGATGGAAAGGCGTACTATAAAGATCAGTTGTATTATATTCAAGCTAAGAGGTATAAAAAATATGTGTCGTTGCAGCATCTTAATGAGTTTAAGAAAGTCGTAGGTGATAAAAAAGGCTTGTTTATTCACACGGGTAAGACAGGGAAAGATACGTTTTCAGAGTATAAGCACTCGAATATAGAGATTATTTCAGGGCAAAGGTTGATCAATCTGTTGATTCAGGAAGTAGTGTTGAGCCAGGCTAAAGAAATTAAATAAAGAGAGTCCTTGCAGTAGTTGTAAGGGCTTTTTTTTATAAAAGAGAAATTGCAAAAAGGATTAGAGCTAGTGAAAAAACAAATAGAATAAGTTCTGTATTGCTGGGTTCTTTACCATCTGCGTAAAAAAGACTAAAAAGGCTAACAAGTAATTTTCTGATTTCTTTCATAATATTTTCTTCTTAAAGATTTGGGCGTGCCCTTTCAGGTCGGGCTATCCGTTGCAATTCCTCGTTTTTTTTTCAAACCGCAATCTCTTTTCTTCAAAAAAAACTGTGGGATTTCCTCTGCTATCCACGAGTGGAAATACCACTCTCTCACGCATAAACCGCCTAAAGGCGAGAGCGGAATTTTTATCCTAACTTTTGTGCAAAGTTATGGGTTTTTCCCGACACATTGCAAGGTCAAGCCTACGGTTCAAACAAAAATCTCCACACTTCCGCAAAAGCTTCAGGTAGTATTTTTATCTGAAACCTTGCATTTAGTCTGTCCTAAACCCATGCCCGATGAAGCAAAAAATTAGTATTAATCATTTAATTTTATGCTTTATGGAAACAATGGCTCGTTACATTTTGAGAGTTCTCAAAACATCACCCGTTATCCTTATGTCTTGGGGTGCTTGTAATTTTAGACAATTAGAAGATGATAAGGGATTATCAATGATAGTCAACGGTTATATCTATCAAGGGAAAGTCTCTATCATTTACAATCAGGGCAATGATTCCTTTGATGTTCTCATTGGTGAAACTGAATATAATCTCGTATATGTTGATATGCTTGTTGGGTTCATTGATTCAGTTGTTGAGAAGAATTGCAATGATGAAGAATATAATAAGAAAGTACAAAATTCTTTGAAAACAATTTTCTTTTAAAAGATAAGAAAGCAGTAAGGGAAACCTTACTCCTTTTTTTGTAGGATTCCCTCTCCCCTACCCTATTTTTCGGAAACGTTTCACGGGTCCGAAAAACAAATGGTATCAAAATGCAGTCCGGGTTTTTTCTCCAGCTTGATGTTTTGGTATCAAAACAATTCCTGATCGATCACGGCCGGTTGATGGAATGGTATCATTTTCGAGCTGCCGGAAGATCTGCAGCTCGAAATAATGATACCAAAAGCGATGTTTTGTTCCAGGGCGTTGTTGATGTTCTTTTTTTTCCAATCGTCAAAAGAAAAGAACCAAAAAAAAGACTTAGGATTTAGTTTGCTCCGCAGGTAAAGCCCCGCCTAAGCCCTTCAAAAAAACCGAATAGCTTTTTTATGAAAAGCTTCTGGCCAATAGGGACAGCAGAATACAAAACTGTGGTCTCTTTTCGCTTTCGGGATGCACTTTGGAGCTTACATTACGCTGCACTTCATTTCGGCCCAAAGATGCTTTCCCTGTCGCTCTATCAACCACAAATTTGTATAAGTCCTTTTATTTTGAAAGTTGCATTCCACTTTATAGGAAAGTGAGCTATCGGAGTGGTGTTTTATTTCGGCAAAGGTAAATCGGAATTTGACAGCCTGCAAGGTCAAGCCCTACGGGTTGAAATAAAAATCTCCACCCCTACGCTTTGCTTCGGGTAGTATTTTTTTTTCAAACCTTGCCTAACTGCAAATTCCAACCTTTTGAGCCTCTAAAACAAACCACCCCGACAGCTCACTTGGACGCAATAAAAAAAATGTCATAGACATAAAAATAAAAATTAAAAAACAATCCCCCTCTCGCTAATTACCGCATTAAATTAAGTAAAATATAAAATATAAGATTATGAGCGAAAAAGATATTACTACAGCTTTAAATGATTTAAGAAATGAAATTAAATCTACTCTGTATTTTTTCTTAGAGTTTGATTTGAAAATGTTCAAATGTGTAACATTAAGCACGGTACAAGCATTTGAAAAACAGGGGGTAAAATTCCCTGAGATATTTAGAAATTTGGTACAAACTGAAAACTAATTAATTACTAATAAATAATCAAATATATAACATTATGGAAACTACTTTCGACAAAAACGCTCAAAAATTTGCTAACTTGATGATTTCAAAAATTGAATCAATTTCAACCGATTGGAAAAAACCTTGGTTTTCAAGAAAATTAACTTCAAGTACTTTCTTGCCTCAAAACATAACAGGAAGAACCTACGCAAGTGGCAACGCATTTTTATTGTTATTGTTAACCGAACAAAAGAACTTTCAAACCCCTGTTTTCTTAACTTTCAAACAGGCAAATGAAATGAATGTAAGTATTTTGAAAGGCTCTGAAAGTTTTCCGGTGTATTATAACATGATTTGTGCTTTTCATCGCGAAACAGGCGAAAAAATAAGCATTGAAGAATACAAAGAACTTACAGAGGAAGAAAAAAAAGACTACAAAATTGTTGCAAACACAAAATATTATTTGGTTTTTAACCTCGACCAAACAAATTATGCTGAAAAATTCCCTTCAAAATGGGAAGTTTTGAAAGCTAAATTTACGCCAGCAGTGGAAGAACCAACCGAAGAAGAAAGAAAAATGTATTCAAATCCAATTTTGGATAACATGATAAAAACAAAAAGTTGGGTGTGTCCGATTATCCTGAAAAAATCTGATAAAGCATGTTACTTCCCAGGGCTTGATAAAATTGAAATGCCCCTGAAAAAACAGTTTGTTGATGGAGAGTCTTTTTATTCAACGCAATTGCACGAAATGGCTCATAGTACGGGAATATCAAGCCGATGTGCAAGAACTGACTTTAAAAACCGTGAAACAGAGGTTTACGGACGTGAAGAATTAGTTGCAGAATTTTCAGCAGCATTAACAGGTGTAATCTTAGGAATTACATCGGGAATCAGAGAAGAAAACGCAGCTTATCTGAAAAGTTGGATTAAAAGCATCAAAGAAGAACCCAAATTCTTAATGACCGTACTTAGCGACTCTATAAAGGCGGTTAAGTTTATCGCAACTCAACTTAATGTTGAGTTCATGGAAGAGGCAGAGGAAGCCTCAAAAGTGGCAACAGCAGCTTAATATATTCTTTTCAACTCTCCCACCCATTTAATGAGGTGGGGAGTTCCTAAAATTCAAAGCATCACCCTATGAACTTCAAAGATAAATCTAAAGAACAAAAAAGAGCTGAAATTTTCAGTAGTAACTATTGTAAAGCCGAAAGGCACGATGTAGCAATATACCTGAATGCTCTAAGAAAAAATGATGTAGAAACACTTAACGAATGGGAACGTTTCGGCAATTCATTTCATAAAATACTTATGAATAAAAGAACTTTTGACAGAGCCGTTTTATTTGGTATTCACGATTTGAAATTTAATGATTACGGCTGGCTTGAATGTGGAAAGCTCTATGATTTACGAAAAATTGAATTTGCGGCAGAGAAAGAGACTTGCCGAAGCAATTACATTGAAATCGGACACGGTAAAAATAATACATGGGCGTATGGTATCAGTTTTGTTACAGGCTCGGCAGGGGGTGGTTATTGTTGTGACATTTGGAGTGACTTATATCATTCAGAAGAAGAAGCCATTCAGGCAGGGCTAAATGATTTGTTGAAAAGGCACAATCAAGCAAAAGAAAGCATGTACAGAATCGATACGTGCGGAAATTATAAACATGAATATTCTCAGAAAATTGTCAAACAGATTGAACGAGCGTTGAAAGGTTTTAAGCAACCTGTTCAATTAGAATTATTTTTTTAAAATAATGTTCGCAAAAATGCGAATTTTCAAATATTTTTCGTATATTTGTACTCAATAAAAGATATATATGTTAGTCACATTTGAACACAATTATTTACAGGAGTTATACCAGTCAGGCAAAGCAAGTGATAAAAAACATCGCTTTCAACCTGACATTGTAAAGAAATACAAGCGCTGTATTGATGTTCTTATTTCTGCTTCTAATATAGAGGCTTTATATAAAATCAATTCATTGAAATATGAGACGTTAGTAGGCGATAAGAAAGGCATTTCATCCATTAGGGTAAACGATCAGTATAGAATTGAATTTGTTGTTATACAAATGGAAACTGAACCGATTATCACCGTGTGCAACATTATTGAATTATCAAACCACTATAAATAAAGCATTATGAAAACTTTTGCAAACAACTTGATTCCGTTTTCCCCAACTCACCCAGGGGAACTATTGAAAGAAGAAATTGAGTTCAGACAACTATCTCAACGCAAATTAGCTTCGCAAATGGGCGTTTCTTACTCTGTACTGAACGAAATATTAAATTCTAAACGTTCGGTAAACGTTGAATTTGCTTTGCGTATCGAAGCTGCAATGGGACTTGAAGCTGATATGCTTATTAACATGCAGTCAAGATATAATTTGCAAACTGCACGTAAAGACAAAACGTTCATGGAAAAGTTGAACGAAGTAAGGAAAATTAGTGCCATTATATAAATCTTTATTTTAAAAATCATTTTAGTTAAAACGTATGGAAACAATTCAAGTATTTTTTTCTCACTTTTGGTGGGCTCTGTTAATAGTTCCAATAATAAGTATAATATTTATAGTTTATGGATTGATTATGGATAAAGGCAAAGACTTTTTGGAGTTTGGAATAAAATTTTTTCTTAGTTCTGTGATTTTAAGTTTGGCAATTTATTTGATATTTTGACATTTTTTTAATATAAATTGATTATGTACATTGAAAAAATTGAAATCGCTAACATTATGCCTGCTGAACTTACAAAGGGGCATAAAATTATTAATGTAGGTATCATTTCTTCGATTGAAGAATGGGCAAACGTATATGTAGCTCAAATTCATTCAAATTGCATTAAGAATTTAGAAACTGAGGTTCTACTTCCAAAAGGTTGGTCTGTCAAGATTGAGTGTAAAAATGGTTGTCCGTCTATTTATTAATCAACAAGTTAAAATATAATGGACAAAATTAAATTAGGTCAATTTACATCGGAACTTGACGAGAAAATTTACAAACAGGTTTTATCCGCTTTTAAAAAAGGCGACGAAATAACAGCTACTAAAATTCAATTGGAGTGTAAATGTGGTTATCATCCGGCAAATCGTGTTTTAAATGCACTTGTTTCAGAGAATAAAGTTCTTCCGACTAAACATGAATGGGTCTATCTGTGTAATTACCAAATTGATTCTTCCATTATTTTAGGGGTATGAATTTAAAATATACTGAGCCTCCGTTCTTCGGTCTCTCCACTGCAAAAAGAAGACAACTTCAAAAATTTCTATCAACAGAACTAAAAGATGGCGAGTTGATAGAAATAGGGGATAAAGTTATTGCAAAAACAAAAGGAATAAAAGGCGGAGTAATAATATATGTCAGCTCGAATAAGGTTGGAATTGCTAAAAGTTCAACAGAACTTAAATATTTTAATCGGTTATACTCAAAAAAACATTTTACTTCAATTTCTGAAAATTCAATCATTGAATACACAGTTCATCGGAGTATGTCAAATAATGAAACAAGCGATTACAACATATAAATTTTTATATTTTGATTATGGAATTTTCAGAAGAAAAAGCAACCGAAATTATTGAAAAATTCGGACTGGACGTTAAGACAATTCGAGTTTGGCGTACCCGCGGAACTATACCGGAAAAATATAATAATCCGGATTTTGAAATTAGAACTCCCGTCACAGAACGTGCTGAGCTAATAAGGCAGGAACGTGTTTGTGAGATTTTACGAATGTCGGAAATAAATATACCCGTGTTCCAAGAACTTATTAAATCGCCTGTTTCGGATGTTGTAAGAGGTAAAAGTACTTTCACAGCAAATGAATTGTTATCTGCTGAAAAGGAAGTCAGAAAATTAAAGATTGATGTTTTGAGGCTTACAGAAAAAAATATTCAGGCAAATTTAAAAAAAATCATTTCTGACAGTAGAATCAAACATTATATAATCTTACGTTATACGCTGAAAGATAATGATATAAAATCAATTCAGTTTGCATTAGAAAAAAGTAATGGAATTGATTCATTTATGTTTGAGAAAGTAAAAGATGCGTTTGTAAAATTTGCCATACAATTGAATCTTTAATTTCGCCCCACCATCTAACCCGATGGTGGGGTTCTTTTTTTTTCAAACGCCAAAAAAAAGAACCAAAAAAAACGCTTGTCACTTCGCCAGGCTTCGTTTATCTAGTTTCGACTCCTACATCCCTCCTATCCTACTCTACTTAAATTTTTCGGAATCGCTTCACGGGTCCGAAAATTGAATGATACCAAAACGTTGTCCGGGTTTTCTCTCAAGGAAGTTGTTTTGATACCAAAACAATTCCGGATCTGCATCGGCCAATCGCTCAAATGGTATCATTTTGAAGTTCTGCAGAAATGCCGGCAGCTGTCGAATGATACCATTCTGTTGTTCCAGGAACAACCGGCTGCGCATGAAATGGTATCAGAACTTGACAAAGCCCCGCCTAAGCCCTTCAAAAAAACCGAATAGCTTTTTTCTGAAAAGCTTTTGGCTGAATAGGGACAGCGGAATACAAACCTGTGCTCTCATTCCACTTTCGGGATGCACTTTGGAGCTTACATTACGCTGCGCTTCATTTGGCCCAAAGATGCTTTCCCTGCCGTTTCATTCAACCACAAATTTGTATGAGTCCTTTTATTTTTAAAGTTGCATTCCACTTCATAGGCAAGTAAACTATCGGGGTGATGTTTTCACAGGCAAAGGTAAATCGGAATTTGACAGTTTGCAAGGTCAAGCCCTCCGGGTTCAAATAAAAATCTCCACACCTACGCTTTGCTCCGGGTTGTATTTTTTTTTGAAACCTTGCTTTACTGCAAATTCCAACCTTTAATGCCTTCAAAACAAACCACCCCGACAGCTCACTTGAACGCATAAAAAAAATGTCATAGACATAAAAATAAAAAAAGAAAACATCCCCCCCCTCTCGCTAATTACCGCATTAAATTAACTAAATATAAAATATGAATTCAACTACTCAAATAACAAATCAAAATATCCCAAATTTCATTGGCTGGGCAGCAATTATACTAACAGCTGATAGACTAGGTTTTCAAGCGTATTACACAGATGTAGCCGCAAAAATATTAGATTCTTATAAAGCACCTGAAGTTATTTTAAGTGCCTATCTTGAGAATGAAGCAATAAGATTGAATAGTATTATTGGTGAAAATCAACAAACAGAAGAAGCAAATAAAATCGCTCTGAAGTTTATAACCCATGATTGGGGCGAAAAAGGGTAATTTATACTATTAGTAGTATATACTAATATACTACTAATCAATCAAATAGCTGATATTCAGTTTGTTTTAATGATTATTAACGCAATTACCTTGGTACTACTATACTATTTTACTACTTTTGTATAAGTGAATAACTAATAATAACAACATCAAACATATAATATTATGGCAGTAGTTAGACAATTTGTTTTAAGACTCGAAGAAGCTGAAGATTCAAAAATGGAGGCTTTAAAAAAAATTACATGTTTAAATACAGACACAGGTGCTATTAAACATCTTATTCGCAATTTTGAAGGTTTGAATAATCGCTACCTGGAAGAAATGAGAAAGAAGAATGAAATTGAAGCCAAATATCAGGAATTAAAAAAACAGATTGCTATGATGTTTTTTGCTTCCGACGAAATAAAACGAATATTGGAAGATGGAAAAAAAGCAACCCAGCACATGGATTAATGCAGCCAGGTTCCCGTTATGGAATGATACCAAAACAGACTTTACCATGATGAAAATTACATACCTGTTAGATGCTCAAAGAACATATGATTGTCATATCGCTATTGCAATTAAGTAGTTGCAACAATAATAGATATTTAGTTGCAAAATTAATAATTATTAACTACAGTACTAATAGTAGTATATACTTTTTTACTATCTTTATAGAAAGAAAAAACAATTAATCAAAACCGCACACCCAGGTATATAGGTGTTCAAACAAAATGAAAGCTATTATAATTGACAACAGCATTAAATTTATCAATTCATCTTCTTTTTTTACCGTATCTGTTATTTGCCCACGAAAAAACATTCAAAATATGTTAGCCCAAACAGATGCAAGATTTATTTCTAAAAAAGAAATAGCAGTAAATTACAATCACCGCGCTGGCCAACTATTTGAAGTCACTATTAAAGTGCAGTTCAGCAAAATAGAAAAACATTTAAAAACGGCTTCTATTTCATCTGCTGAAAATATGTCTACCTATTTAGATATGATTAGTGTTAATAAACTAGGCGTTACTTACGCCTATACAGACACTAATGTATTAGAAAATAAAATTACTGGTATATATGAATTCGGTGATTGCGCTGACTATTCACAAGCTGACTACTCATCTGTATATTATTCTAAAGTGGGTAAAAAAATTAAATTAAATAAAACTTTAAGAACCAATTTCGGTAAAAAGAGATACGTTCAAAATAACGGAATTTGGTTTTCAAACAGAATGTTCTAAAACTAACTAGCCCCGATGAAAGTTGGGGCTTAATTCATACAATATGAAAATTACAGACCCAATGGAGTTTTGATATTTATATTGAGTGCAAGCAAATGAGCTCTGACAGAACAATAGACCAACTTGCTTCCCAAGAAAATGTAATAGTAATTCAAGGCATTAAATCAATTGAATTTTTAGAAAAAATATTATGATTAAAAAGAAAAAACGTACAGACCCAAAATGTATAATTGCTTTGTCAACAAGACAAAGAAGAAATTCCAATAAGATGGAAAAAGTTTATATTGACGAGGCATTTTTTTCAATAAGCGGAATGGATAATAATTATTCCAGGGCAATGAATAAGGCTATGCACCAATATAGAAGAAAAAACGGCACCACCACAGAGAATGAAATCAATTATTTTATAAATCATGAGCAATAAAAGAGATTACCCATTATTCTTGATTGACAGGTCAAAACATGAATCTTATCCATTTGATGTAGTTACCTGTCTTAATAAAACCGTTGGCTTTGTGGCCAAAGTCATTCACATGCCTACGGACATGATGTACAATGAGTTTGTAACTCAGCAGAAAAACGTAAATTCAAGTGAAATTATCTTTGACTCTTTCAAAGCTCGTCGTGGAGGGGTTGTTATTTTGATAATTGATTTTCTACACTTTTTTGAATGGACAAAAGAGAACCAGGTGCGGGTTAGAACCCTACTTAAAAAAGGGTTTAAAAAATTTCTACACACTGAAGGTGATAAAACACCTGTTGGGGAACTTAGCCTTGATAATCAAATTCTACAGCAAGAACTAACGATTGAACGTGCAAAGCAAAACTATTCTGATTTAGTTGCTCGTGCCAATGGGGATGCTGCCTATGCCGATTATCAAATTGCCTTGGCCGAAGCAACTTTGCAAACCTTGAAAAGTTTCAGGGATAATCAACAGCTTTTTATTTCCTTTTTAAATTAAACGAAGTATATGAAAACAATTAATTTTTACAAATACTACTATACTACTGAACTATTTTACTAATTAAAAATCAAACATTATGAAACTGTTAAGAATTATTTCTATTTTGGGTATTATTGCCCTTGTTTTTATTATCTGTGCTAACACCGTTCTCATTTTTATCCGTAAAGATTATCCGTGGTATTTGGGAATGGGAGTGAATCTTATGATTTTGATTGCGATAGGCTTCAAATACAGCTTCATTTATGGATTTTAGAACTCAATTTAGGTAAAATAACATTTGACGAATTTATCAAAAAACTAAAGATTCTTTTTGTATTTCAAGATGATAAAATAGAAATAATTCGAGAATTTATTTCTGAAAACAAAAAAAACATGGATTCTTTCAATAGTCAAGAGAATGGTTTTTCAATTTCCTATAAAAAAAAACAATGGGATAAGTGTTTGAAGGATGTGAATATTAAAGTATATAATCAATTAACAACAAATGGAAAATAAAGATTTTGATTTTATTAAGAAAAGCAAATATCCAATTATATTTTTGGTGATTGTTTTTCTTGCGCAGCTCTTGGAGCTTGCAAGTGACAAAATTGGCAACTCAACGATCTATCATTATTTCATGTACCTGTGCTATTTTGTTATGGCATTCCTGCTTTTAAGCGTGAAAAAAGAAAAGTCGAATTTATCCCGGATTGAAAGAATAAAGAGATCCCTTTTAAATCATCCTTTGCGAAATCTGATAATTGACACAAAAAAAGGTTATACCGACATTTCAAAGAAACTACTATCTAATGGTAATGTGCCGGAAGAACCCAAAAAATTAGAAGAAAGAATAAGTTCTATTGAGCAATTCAAGAATGGAATGTATGGTGCAGGTAAGGAAAAAAGCATTTTAGATGGTGAAATAACATATACCTATTTTGATTGCAGAGATAGTTCTCTCCCTATTATTCGAGAACGCCTGAAAATCTTATATGATTATCTAGCTAAAACAGATGAGTTAGAAGATGTCAGTAGTATGTTTTGCTATGGTTCAGGTCTGATATATGAGCACGAACATGATCTTGAAGAATGGAAAATAATCTCTAAAAATTTGACAGAAGATAAAATTAGAATCCTTCACAGAAAATTAATGCAAACAGATATAGATTTTCATGCGATTAAATTTGATATTTATTCTGGCTCTAAATTAAAAAAAACATTATCACTCTCGGATTTTTAAATACTAATATACTTTTTTACTACAATACTAATCATAAATAAAAAGTTATGACAAAAATTATTTCAATTCTTAATCACAAGGGTGGTGTAGGTAAAACTACAACTTCCGCAAGTTTAGCAGCAGCTTTGAGTTTAAAAGATTTTAAAGTGCTCGCAATAGATTTGGACCCGCAGGCAAATCTTACTCAGAGTTTAGGACATCCAACCGAATCGGGTAATACAATTTACGGAGCTTTAAGAGGTGCATATCAATTGCCGGTTATTACTCACAAAAAGAACTTTGATATTGTTCTTTCTACTTTGGATTTATCAGCGGCCGAAATCGAACTGTCGAGCGAACCAGGGAGGGAGTTTATTTTGCGTGATTTGATAGAGCCGGTGAAAAACAATTACGATTACATTTTGATTGATTGCCCGCCATCTTTGGGACTTTTAACCCTGAATGCGCTTACCGCTTCAACTTCCGTTTTAATACCTGTACAAGCTCAGTATTTAGCCATTCAGGGAATGACTAAACTATTTAATATAATAAGGATAGTACAGCAGCGCTTAAACAAATTGTTAGAACTAGAGGGGATAATCATTACACAGTTTAATAAACATATTATTTTGAATAGAGACATTTTTTCTACCTTACAGAAAAATTTTCCTGACAAAGTGTTTTCAACGGTCATTAGACACAATATTGCACTGGCTGAAGCTCCGTCAAGTGGGAAAGACATTTTTGAATATAGTTCAAAATGTGCCGGTGCACAAGATTATTTGCAGTTGTGCGAAGAGTTACTAAAACACTAATATACTAATATACTACTATCATGGAAAAAAAGAAAAAAAACTTTACAGGTGGAATTGAGGGTTTAATTAATCCACAACCGGTACAAAAGGAAGAATCACCGACGGTGAATAATGATCAAAAAATAGTCCGGGCTAATTTTCTGATGAAAGCCGGTTATCACAAGAAATTGAAGATTATTGCAGCCAAAGAAAGTGTTGATTTAAAAGAGGCTTTAGCTGAAGCATTGGACGATTTCTTTGTGAAAAAAGCTGATTTACTTTAAACACAACAATTAACGCTTTGAAATTATGAAACTAATTCCTTTTGATTTTTTGCTTGTTTTCATAGGTGGTGTTGGAACTTTGCTTCTTTTGATAAGAATTGCTTATTTATCCATGTTTGATAAATATGAGACTAGAGCTAAATCTAAAAAATTAATATTTAATTTAATCAGCTATATTGTGATTGCATTTGTATTCCATTTTTTATATGTGACGTTTTTTAATAATTGTCCAAAATGAATATTGCTCAATCAAAAAAAATACACATTACCGATTTTCTACAGAAAATTGGTTACGTTCCGCATACAAAAAAGGAATCATATTGGATGTTCCTGGCATTGTATCGAGACGACCATGACCCATCGTTGAAAGTTGATATTAATAGAAATACTTGGAAAGATTTTGGGACCGGTAGGGGTGGGGGTATTGTAGATTTAGCTATGCAAATCTATAATACTAATGACGTTTCTATTTGCTTGAAAAATATAAGTAGTGCGATAAATTTCGCCGAGACACCTATTTTTTCTTTTCAAAAGCAAAATATTTCTGTTGAGACTAAAAGCGAAATAGAGATTACCAAGGTTACGGCTTTAGAACATCCAGCTTTACTTCAGTATTTACAAGAAAGAAAAATCAATATTGATGTGGCCAAGGAGCATTGTAAACAAATCCACTACAACATTAAAGACAAAAATTATTTTGCAATAGGATTTCAAAACAATTCCGGAGGGTGGGAGCTGAGGAATAAATATTTCAAGGGTTGCTCAGGGAAAGACATTACTACCATAGACAGGGGCGGCGAAAACTGCCTTGTATTCGAGGGTTTTTTTGATTTCCTAAGCTACGCCACACTTCACCCAGAAAATCGCTTAGATAGCGTTTGTGTTCTTAATACGGTAATCAATTTACCGAAAGCTTTGCCCTTTTTGAGAAAGCATAAAAAGACTTCGGCTTTCTTCGATAACGACGATGCCGGAAGAACTGCGGTTGCAGAACTACAAGTCGAGGGCATTAACGTAGTTGATGAATCAACAAAATATAGTGAATACAAAGATTTGAATTTGTATCTTTGTTCATCAAACAAATAGTTTGATTCTGCTAGTAAATTAGTATGTACTAATTTTAGTATTTAAAAACATCAATTTTCAGATCAATGAAAGACGATAAAATAAATAAATCATTAAGCAGAGTTCCGCAGTCGCTATCTTTCGACAATCGGGCATTGCTAAGAACATTTGATTATGAATCTACAATAATTCGAGATTTGATAATCTATGCCGGAAGCCGTAAAATGAGCAATCTTTTTAATGAAGTCTCATTTACGATTGAAGATTTTTGCACAGAGTTTGGATATAACAGAACAACGCTACAACGAACGTTGAAACAGTTTGTTGATGATCCTAAATTAATTCCGGTTATTGATGGTCATAAATTTGACAGCCTTTTTGAGTATGCGTTATTTCGCGCGCTCAAAGAAAATATCATTTTTAGTCGTAAAAGAGAAGGAAAAGAGACTTTTGAAACAGTTCAAATAATTGAGCGATTGGAAGTTTTTTATAACAAGTCAACACAGAAAACAACCAAAAGGAGTTACAATATCAAATTGAGTACAAAGATACTGGATTATCTTTTTACCGAGTATAATCTTATCGATTACAATGAGTATCGTAGTATTCAAGCTAATCAGATAAGCACTACCGGAGCTATGCGTAACTTTTATATCTACATGGGTAGAATGGTTGCTATTGTAAAGCAGCTTCAAAAAACTAATCCTAACAGCGTTTATACCTTGTCTGTTGACGAGTTGTGTTCTATATTTGGGGTTGTCTTGACTTCTAACAAACACAAGAAGGAATATGTAAAGAAAACGTTAGAAGGTTTACAAAGCGAAATAAAAAGCTTGCTATTTGATTGGAAGTTTATAACCAAGAATACCAGACACTTTTATTTTGTTGAATTCTATTTTCCACAATCAACTATTGAGTATTTTGATGAACAGCGAAAAGCTGTATTTTACAAGAAGCTTTATAATGCGGCCGTTGCTGAGTTTGCAAGGATTAAAAAAAGTCCGTCAGAATCAATTAGACAGAGCTTAGCTTCAATGTCAATGGATGAATTCTTTAATTGGTTTACCGATGGAGATGAAGATATAGAACGCAGAAAAAAATTATATCAGGAAATTTACGAAGAAGTTTACCTTATTGCATATACCTGGTCAGATTAGCTGTGTAGTTTAACGGCTGTTTTTGTCGAGAAATGAATAAAAAGAGGGGCAAAACCCCTCTTTTTTATTTGTAAAGACAAATAAATATGTCGTTTTTAACGGTGCTACTTGTTTTATACTCTTGAAATTCAAAAATTAGGCAATAAACGCCCATTTAGCTGTGTAGATTAGCGACCTTTTTGCCCCAGCTGTGTAGTTTAACGGCATTTTACCCCATTTAGCTGTGTAGTTTAACGGCAATACGTTCATTTAGCTGTGTAGTTTAGCGACCTTCCCCCTGTTTAGCTGTGTAGTTTAGCGACCTTTTTAAGCCCAGCTGTGTAGTTTAACGGCAATACGTTCATTTAGCTGTGTAGTTTAGCGACCTTTTAAGCCCAGCTGTGTAGTTTAACGGCATTTTGAATCACGTAAATAAAGCGTTTGAATAGCGTTAGCTGTGTAGTTTAACGGAACAATATTATAAAGATTAATCAGAATAAAAAAGAAGGGCGCAAAAGTTAGCAAAGTTAATAATATTACAACCGTCTACTTAACCCCAGTATTTGAATAATATTACCATCGCCCTGTCAACTCTTTTCTTTTTAAAAGAAATATTACCATCGTCTTGAATCATCAACGAAATAATATTACCACTGATTACCTAATTTTCTATTTGAAAAATATTTTGCTAGAGAAAAAAAAAGAATGCCCCCTCTTGAAAATGCTTCCTCTTAATTGATTTTAGGCGCATGGTGCTATTTTCTAATATATGCCTGCGGTAATTCTTGCGGAACTTTAAAAGTTGCTTAAATCAAATTTATATGTGTTTATTTTTTGGACGCTTTATTTTGTTCCTTTTTAAATTGATACCATTCTTCAAATAGCCGGTTGTTCCAGGAACAACAAAATGATACCAAAACATATCACCTGAGCGAAATCCCGGACTACGTTTTGATACCAAAAAAAATTCTTTCATTGTGTACTAAAATTAGTATTTACTATATTTAGGTTGTTTGTTTTGTCTCATTTAAACGACCGTTTTAATAAACATAGATATATAGTAAAAATTCTCAGTAAAATAGTATCGAAATTCTAAAATTCTTATTACTTTTGTGCCGAACCCTTTTAATGAGATGATAAAATGAAAATTGGTTATGCCAGGGTAAGCACTAAAGATCAAAATTTAGATTTACAAATCGATGCTCTAAAAAAATATGAATGCTCAGAAATTTTTCAGGAAAAAGTTTCTTCCGGCAAAGATCGCCCAGAGCTTGAACGCTTATTAAATTATTTAAGAAGTGGTGATATTTTTGTTGTATGTAGATTAGACAAAGTAGGGGGGTCATTGAGTAAATTACTTAACATAATAAAAAATTTAAATGACAAAGGTGTTTATTTTGTTTCGCTAAATGATGGCATAGATACATCAAGTTCAGCAGGTAAATTTCAACTCTCAATTTTCGATGCTTTTTTAGAATATGAAAAAAATATCATAAGCGAAAGAACTAACGCAGGTTTGAAAGCTGCAAAGAAAAGGGGGGTAATTGGCGGACGGCCAACAGGCATCACAGAAGAAACAATTAAGAAAGCAAAGCTTGTTTCAAAATTGTATTCTCTAGGAGAATTGACAATTGTTGACCTCTGTAAAAATCAAAATATATCCAGAGCAACATTTTATCGTTACCTAGAAATTTGCAAAGAATCAACGACTGCGGATGAATAAAATTAACACACTTTCCTTTTTCATGAGCAATTTTTTTTTGTAGGAAAGTAAGAAGGAATGTAATGAGCAAGCAGGCATTGGACAGAGTCCAATGTTATTTTTATAACTTGCTCTATGCGAGGCGTTTAAGACAGTTCAATATAATAATAGTTTGTATTTAATACAAATTATTATATTTAACTCAAAGATTTACAATAATATAACAATACAAATTATGCCGAATTCATTTAAGTATGTACCCGTTTATGAGAGTACAAAAAAACGTTTAGATTCAATCAAAGGGCGAAAGAGTTATGAGTTAATGCTTGATGAAATGTTGACTTATTTTGAACAAACAGGAATTGTCCCAACTTCAAGAATGGTATCTCCTGTTACTGCCATGAAAGAGCAAAGCAATAGAGTTATTGAAGTAATGAGAGGTATTGAAAAGAAAGAGAACATCAGCCTAAATGCTATTTATGATTTAGTGAAAACAATTTCATTAGGAAAGCGTAATGATGAAGAAGGGAAGCCGATCAGTCCTGATAATGAAAATTACATGCACGTAAGTGAAGTTGAAAAATTGGTCGAAAAACATAAGACATTAGAGGAACAATTTCAGAAGTCAGAGAGAGAAAACAAATCTTTATTAGCAAAAATTAATTTGTTAGAATCCGAAACAAAACCAGATAATTTAGTAAATACTAATTTACTACTAGAGATAGTTGAACGTTTAGAGGAAGCTCCTAAAGCAGCTACATTTAATAAAGGTATGTATGAAATTGAAAGAACTACATTTGATGCTTTAATTTCTAGGCTTAAATCAGAATTGAAATAAACATGTTTGCACGGGTTCATAAAGCATCGGAAACAAAAGGGGGCAACAAGGGTAGTTGTACTGATTTGGCATCGTACTTGGATAAGGAAAAAGATAATGATTTAAAATTCTTTTCTCATTCTGAAGACGATATTTCGATACACAAAGTTATTAATTCTATTGACAATAATAGAAAGCAAATTGGTAAAGATGAAGCTAAATTTTTCATGCTTACGTTGAATCCCAGTCAAAGGGAACTGCAACATTTGATTGGAAAAGACATCGACGATTTAGACAAATTGTCGGAAAATGAAAAGAAAGAATTGTTTGCTAAAATTGAAGATTTTACAAAACAGGCTATGGACAAGTACGCTCTCAATTTTGAGAGACCTACGGTTCAGAGTGGAGATGATTTGATGTATTTTGCAAGAATTGAAACGGAGCGACTTTACAAAAATACAGATGAAGAGGTCAAAGAAGGAGTTAGAAAAATAGGAGAAAAGAAAGAGGGTTTACAAGTTCATGTTCATGTTCTTGTTTCCCGAAAGAGCAAAGATGGCAAAGTAAAGTTATCGCCAAATGCAAAATCAGCAGGTAACGAATGGGAATTGAAAGATAGGGGAGAGGTAAAAAGAGGCTTTTCCCACGAAAAATGGAAAGGTGAAATTCAAGCTTTATTCAATGAAAATTTCAAATATAAACCCTTGGCAAAGGAAGAATATAAACCCAAAATAATACCCAAAGAAACTGTTTTAGAAAAAGTGACTAATGCTGATTTAAAAAATATACTCGAAAACCATACTATTACTTCTACAAATCAAGTAGACTATTTAATGACACAACAAGGTTACGAGTCCAAAATTTATAGAGGAACACATGTTTTCAAAAAGGATAATGAGACAGTAACAATTAAAAATAACGATTTAAAACCTTTCGTTCAGAGAGTATCAGATGATAACATGAAAGATATTTTGAGTCGTTTTAATCTTATTCAACAGGAACGTCAAGGCGAAAATTATAACGATAAAGGTATTACAATTGAAAAATGTGCATTCACAGATAAAAAGACAAGCAAAGAAATTAGCTATTTTATTGTTCACGATAAAGAAACTAATACAAGTATATCTTTATCACGATTGAAAAGTTTTGCGTATGATAATCATATAAGATTGGTCGATAGAGATTTACATTTAGGTGCAATTAATAATCCAGACTTGAGAGAAATACTCTCAAATAAGGATATAAAAACGCTCAATCAGGTTGAAAAGGAAATGACGAACAGGGGTTATAAAACTATATCGCATGATGATCACATTCTGTTTTCTAAAGGTTCAGAAGGTTATTCGATAAGTAATAAACATTTAAATTCACTTGTTTATGAACCGAAACATCATGAGGAGGTTAAGGCTAATCTAATGAAATATGGTGTTAATCAAACCGTCAATAAGCAAGTAAGTAAAATTAAAAACAGCGTAATAGATGAAGTAACAGGCGGTCAGTTTAATTCAGAGGTAAGAGTTCTAAGGAAAGTAAAATATCTTATCTCCCCTGTTAGTTTAAAATCAAGACTAATAAACGAAATCAGAGGTTTATTAACCCAAGCCACAAAACAAATATAATAACTATTTTACTATTATACTAATGTACTAAACGTTTTAAATGTATGCAAAAGAATTATCTAACAACGTATTTCACTACAACGAATATAATTATTGCAATCGCTGTTTTGATTGGAATAGTTATCGTTGTCTTGCTTATTCCAGGTTCAAAAGAGGAGCGACAAGCATCCAAGAAAAGCCTTTACAAATTTATTTTGAAAACAACTATTGGTGTAATATACTTTACAGACCCCTTCGATAATTTTTTGGTCTATGCCGGTGCAAACTCAGGCAAAACCAAAAGTGTTGGAAAGCCATTGCTCGGTGAATATATAAGACACAACTTTGCAATGTTCATCTATGATTACAAAGATTTTGATTTGACTAAGACAGCTTTGCATTTTGCTAAAAAATACAACTATCCATATTCAGTTTATTACATTTCTTTTACTGATATGGATAGAACATATAGAACAAATCCAATAAACCCGAAAGTTGTAAAAGATGAAAATTTATTCTTGCAATTAATTGAAGATTTATTGACAGCATACCTGGGCGAAGGAAGTAAAAAAGATGAATGGTTCAATGGTGCATTAGGTATTTTAAAAGGTGTAGCAATAACTTTTTATTATGAGCACCAGAGAATTTGTACAATACCTCACATTGTAAATTATGTGTGTTCAGCCGGAGCAACAAGAATAACACAGTTACTTGAGAGCTCACACTATGGCCGAACACTGGGAGCAGCTTTTTTGGATGCAAAAGACAGTGAGAGAACACAGGCGAGTTTTTTGAGTAGTCTTACAAATTACCTCAGTTCTCTAGCTTTCAACAAAAATATAGCCTATGTTTTGAGTGGAAATGATTTTGATTTCAATTTGATTGACCCTGCAAATCCCAAGATGGTAGCAATAGCAAATTCCTTTCAAATTGAAAATGTAATTTCTCCTGTTATCTCTTTAATGATGTCCGTAAGTTCAAGGCGTTTTAGTCTGGAAAACAAAATACCTTTTGTCTATTTTTTGGATGAAGCAACAACTTTTAAAATTGCAGATTTTGAAAAGTTACCTTCAGTATTAAGGGAATATAAATGTAGTTTCACTTTCATTACACAGTCCGGTGCTAAAGTTGAAAAAAGATATTCGAAATTAGACAGAAGTAGTATCGAGGCTAACTTTGGTAATCAATTCTATGGAAAAACGAAAGACGTTGAAGCGTTGAAAAATTACCCCTTGATTTTTGGTAAAGAAGAAAAAAACAAAGTATCAAATACAAGTGGTAGCAGCAAAGGGGGTGATAGCAGAAGTAGAACTATCTCAACACAGCGTGAAGAACGATATGACAGTAATTTCTTTACCAAGTTGCAAGCTGGTGAATTTGTCGGAACGACCACACATTCAAATATGCGAGACTTCCATTTACGTTTCAAAATGTATGATGAAGAAGAAGAAGCCTTACCAGTTGTAAAAGCTGTTATGGCAAGTGATATAAAAAACAACTATCTAAGGATCGTTTCTGAGATTGAAAACTTATGATTTACAAACTAAAAAATAATTTTATGAAAAAATTGAAATTTACATTCATTTTGTGTTTACTCGCAGTTTTAGCAGGGGCGCAGAAAAAAGTAGCTGTGAAGCGTTTAGAGATTTCCTATGATAAGACACTACATCTCATATTTAATACAAATGTGAAGTATGTAGATGCAAAAACCGATATTGTGGCTGAGATTGTACCAGCTTTAAACAATATTGTCCGTGTGAGGGTGAATAATGAAAATTTTGTAGGTAGTCGGGGGTTGTCCGTAATAACAGCGGATGGAGTTTTTCACAGCTTTGAGCTAACCTTTAAAGAGGATGTTGATTATTCAACATTTTCCATTTCGGGCGACAGTTGTATAAAAACAGCTGTAAATGTAACAACGGACAAATCAACTCATTTGATTTTCCCTAAGAAGATCATTTATTATAATATAGGAAATGAAGAAACGTTATCATCTTCCACAATCAACAGCAGTAACATTTTGAAGATAAATGCACTTACAAACGAAAAGGTTTTGCCTACAAGTTTGTTTGTTGTTACAGAGGATAAAAAGTATTACGAGTTTATTATGAACTCAAATACAACAGCTGATACTTACACGTATAATTTTACGGACAGGGAGAACGTGGCTATATTTGATAATACATCAAACGATAGAACATTGGCAGCTGTGGCCGAAAAGTGTTTGAAGATGAACAGAACTATAAGTAGTGTAGGAGAGAAGAAGAACAAGCTTACATGTTTTCTGAACAATGTTCATATCAATAACGATGTGCTTTACTTCACTTTTGAAATTATCAATACATCTACATTAAATATGAATATTGACTTTATGAAGTGTTTTATCAAGGATAAAAAGACAATAAAAAATGCTCCTGAGCAAGAAACTGAAATGACACCTGTTATCAATTACAAATACGTAACAACTATCGACAGTAATACTTCTAATAGGTTTGTCCTGGCATTCCCGAAATTTACGATACCGGACAAGAAAAAATTTGAAGTCGAGATTTACGATAAGGACGGAGGGCGGCATTTAGCCTTTACAATAAAAGATGATTTAATTATTGATGCAAAACCGATTTAATTTTTGAGGCTCCAGCTCTGAAAAGGGTTGGATTGACATACTCTCATGATTAAAACCATGAGATTCGGGAATCAACGGGATTAGCCCGATTTTTTGAATGTGATGCTTTTGTACTTTCTCCAGGAACGAAAGGTCGGTGGTCGCTTGGCTTGCTTCTTGAAAAACTTCTTGTATCCGTCATCAATCTTTTCTGTTATTTGTGCAATAGATTGTGAAGAAAGTATTTTCCATTGCTGGTATTTATCTTGCTTTTTAAGCTTTACTAAGTGCTTTTGAAGTTGAAATTTATGCAGTGTTTTATGATACAGCGAATAGTAACGTTTATGCAGAGCAATACAATGGTTATACACCCAACAAGCAGTAGATAGCTGCTTGTCGAACCGTGCTGTATGGTTACGATTCTGTGTGTAAACTTTGTATTTGTATGTTGCTCGCATATTTTTAAATTATTTATCCCCGTAATGTCCAGAAGCAGACAAAATAAGTACTTCTACTACGTCATCATTCACTTGTTGACATACTCTCACGGTTGAAACGCATGAGATTCGGGAATCAACGGGATTAGCCTGCTAACGCAGGTCTTATTATCCCTCCCTCCATGGTGGATGTCCCCACCATTAAAATATTCTTTGCTGCATTCAAATCCCGGTCATGTGTAGTGTCGCAATTCGGACAGGTCCACGAACGCTCTTTCAATGTCAGTTCTTTGTACACATGGCCACAATACCCGCAAGTCTTGGAAGATGGGTAGAACCGGTCTACCTTCTTGACTTCTTTTTCGTGCTTAGTAGCCAGGTACTCTACTTTGTTCATGAATGCCGCAAAAGCTAGGTCGCTAATCTTACGACCCCAAAGCATTTGCATACCTTTCATATTCAAATCTTCAAAGCAAAGTACATCATACTTTTTGACAAGATCGTTTGCCATTCTCCACTGAAAATCTTCCCGCTGGTTGGCAATCTTCCGGTGCAACTTTTCTAACTGAAGCTTTGCCTTTTTACGCGAAGCTGAACCTTTCCTTTTCCTTGAGAAATGGTTACTTACTTTTCTCAATTTATCAAGGTTTTGGAGCAGTGTTTGCGGAGATGCTATCTCCTGTCCATCGGAAACAGTAAGGAATATTTTCATTCCAAAATCAAACCCTGCCGCTTTACCGGTCTTGGGTTGAATTTGTGTTTGGTTCTGTACGTTATCCAATGAAAAACAAATCCACAAATCGCCTACAGCATCTTTCTTTATTGTTACAGTTTTTATAATGCCATCAAGTTCTCTTGACTTGTGAAAACGAAGCCGCAAACCAATAGAATTGATTACAAACTCGTTTCCATTGAGTGACCATCCTGTATTCTTGAAAGTGATGCTTTTGTACTTCCTCCAGGAACGAAAGGTTGGGGGTCGCTTGGCTTGTTTCTTGAAAAACTTCTTGTACCCATCATCAATCTTTTCGGCTATCTGTTGGATGGATTGAGAAGACAGTTTATTCCATTGCTGGTATTTTTCTTGCTTTTTTAGCTTTGTAAGGTGTACTTTGAGCTTATTTGCAGATAGCGATTTATGATACAGCGAGTAGTAGCGTTTATGCAAAGCAATACAATGATTGTACACCCAACAGGCAGTAGATAGCTGCTTGTCGAACCGTACCGTATGGTTACGGTTCTGTGTGTAAACTTTGTATTTGTAGGTTGCTCGCATAGATTTATATTATGTATCTGTCGCAAAGATAATAAATTAATTGTATATTTGCAACCAAATTAATCAATTTTATTTGTAAAAAATGACAATAGCAAAACGATATATTTCTAATTCTCACTGTGTTTATAATATTGGCTACCATATTATTTGGTGTCCAAAGTATCGGCGCAAAGTACTCACTGGAGAAATTGAAGTCCGACTCAAAGAATTGCTTTTAGCTAAGGCGACTGAACTTGATATAGAAATCGTAACAATGGAAGTTATGCCGGATCATATACACCTCTTTATCAAAAGTCGTCCTACTTACGCCGTTCATTTTGTTATTCAGCAATTCAAAGGTTGTACCAGTAAAACACTAAGGGATGAGTTCCCAATTCTGAAAACCAGACTCCCAACGCTCTGGACACGTTCTTATTTTTGTGAAAGTGTGGGACATATTTCTCAGGAAACAATTGAAAAATATATTCAAAATCAAAAGAAAATCTAAGAACGCTCTCATCACACACTTGAAAGAATGTGTTTTCCCGCTTGCACTTTATAAGCACTCGAATATAGAGATTATTTCAGGGCAAAGGTTGATCA
>Ga0302271_10000420_pt1 | contig 41560 bp, 23 predicted proteins | sample III_Bog_N1_1_FD_198767 | JGI IMG/M metagenome (GOLD analysis project Ga0302271, IMG submission 198767) | Peat permafrost microbial communities from Stordalen Mire near Abisko, Sweden - III_Bog_N1_1 | ecosystem: Environmental > Terrestrial > Soil > Wetlands > Peat | place: Sweden: Abisko...
TGGATTCTCAATGAATTACAATGGAATTAGAAGATTTATCAAATCAGATAAGTAGAAACCCAATCCTTTTAGCGAGATCAATATTACTTAGAAATAATTATCTCCCCACGAGGAATGCAGCTGATAATTCCAAAATACGAATAAATGTCTTCATTTCAAAGGAGAAGCCATTTAGAAGATTGAAAACAAAATCAACAATCACCTTCACTTATTATTTTTCAATCCCAAACGATTATTTATTATTCTGCTGTTTTTGCAAATATCATAACTGTTCTCATCAAATACAATGAAACCTATTTTCTTTTATCAGTTCATAGCTTAAATTTCAAACAAAATACTTTAAATTTTATGTAAAGTCTATGAATAATTTGATTATGAAAACAACTTAAGGTATTCATGTATTTTCATCATTTTTCATCTATGTTTTCTTTTCTCTCAGACATGCGTGGATGGATTTTTAAGATTAAACTTTGCAGGCTGCTTTTTCGTTTCTCTTTAGACTTCTTAGACTACTAAAGTTGGGCATACAATAGCTTGCCTATTTTAATAAGCTTTAACATTGAAATTGAGCTTCTCATAAAATCTTTTCAAATGATAACAGAATGGCCCACATCTTCGATGCTATTGCAATACATCTGAATAGTAATCTGCGAACTCATCATATTTGATATTATTTGTATCCACAACTCTGCCACTATTCAGCACCTTAATATTTGGTTGCTACTCCTCTCTTTACTGTATTTTTGGTACACTTCCACCTTATAAATCGAGCTCTTTAAGCTAAGCCAAATCAATCTATCCTATTTTCATATGCTCATACAAATCCCTTTTGAAAATAACCAAAACACATTATCTACGAAAATCAAATAAAAAAGCCCATTCATGTTTAAAAACGAATCCTCCTTACTTAACAAAGTGTTCGTCTTCATTGAATGGTGGTGGTTTTCTAACAATTATCCCTTGAGTTTTCGAAGGATTTGTATTTTTCCTAGATGGATCGATATAATCCAACTTCGATGCAGAAGCAATCTACCCGCCATTCAACAAATGACCTGATGCTTTCGAATCAATTATTCTAAACTCATCTTTTTGTTTCCATATTGTTTATCCTTAACTACGTGTTTACTAATTATTCCCATCAAGATTAGCCATACTGCTACTTCCATTAATAGAAATCTACGATCCACGATGTTTCTCATAAAACGTTGAAGAAGATGAAATATCACCTTGCGCTTAGAATCTACTCATAGCCATTTAATTCTTCTTCCTAATGATATCTTAAATCACTTCTTATTTCTGAACTAATCTAGACAAAACATCTGGATCTTCTTCAAAATTTCCAAATTAATCTGAGTAACCTAATTACTTTTGTTTTTATTTATCTGAGTATTATATCCTACTAGAATCTTTGAAAGTACCTTATGTCATATACTATTATTTCAACTATTTTCCTTCATAAATATGTAAATCGCCTTAAGGACTACCATATAATTATTTTCGCCCTCTGTCATTATCAGTTGTTCTTTCTAATGACTACCATTTCTCTTATTTCAAGTTATCAATATCATGAGTGCTTCCATTAAGTAGTTAATTCTTGTTAGAGTTATTTAAGGACATACTAGCGGAGGCATATTTATTCTAGTTATCACTTTTATTATTGTTATTAAAGTTATTTTTGACAATATATGTATTTTGTTGATTATTCTAGGTCATTACGCTATCTCGAATATCATTATCACTTGTGATATTAGCATTCTCCCCATTAGATTTAAATGCGGAGAGAGTTGCTGTGGACGAAAAGGATGTTGCTGCTGTGTATTTGTTTGTTTATATTTACCCTTAATCTGAAGAAGTAAATCCTGATGAATTTTATTATGCGTTTCGTTGTTTTTTCTCCGTTAAATGTAAATTCTTTCTTTATTTCAAACCCTATTAAGATGCTAAATCATTCGCTTCTTCCTCGATATCTTCTTCCCTTTCATCTTCTTATTCGTTTTTCGATTACTTTTATTTAGATTTCTCATCTACTTTTGTTCTATTGATAACTTCAACAATAGCATTAATAACTTCTCTTCTTTTAGGATTACGCTTATTCTGTAAAACTTCGAGAATCTATGTTGATTAGCTTGGCTACGATGATGATAATGATTCATTTTCAAGATCAAACAAATCGAGAATCTCTTTTACATCTACTCTAGATTAATATTTCGCAGTATTTTAATTACTGCTGCTGGTGATGATATCACCATCTGATCCTCGAGCATTTATTCCCAACGCATTACGGAAAGTACTATTCTATCCTTCAAGAGTACTATTACCGTCTAAAGATACTGTTACATCCTCAAATACATTCCTAATAGGAGAAAGTTGATTTTAACTTATCTGCTGCTGAAATATTTAATTAGAAGACACACCTCCTAGATTATCTGAAGATGTCAATACTCCAACAGATCTTAGATTACTATTAATATTCGCTGATATTTATGTTAAATTTGGTGCTGAAGACATCACGGTTGATGGTAAAACACTTGAGCTTTCAGGTACCTGAAGTGATTGTTTTTAGGATTCTTTAAGATCTGTTAATTATTATTCCTATTTTTCAACTTTTGTTTGTTCTTATTGTACTGTGGTGCTACCTATTTTAGTATTCTTAAGGTTTTGTTGATCTTTGGATACTTCTTATTATGACTGATTAGCCTTGATGCTTGGATGTCGTTAGTGAGATTACATTGCAAAACTAGAAGCAGAAACATTATGAGCAGTAGTTTGTTTGGATGTAGAATTTGTTAATTGTGATGCTATGCCACTTTATTAAGTTATTGTCCCAAGCTAAGAGAGGATTGAGCTTGAAACAGTATGATTCTCTGGAATGGTTGGTTGTTTAGATTCTTTGGATTAGTTTTTGGGTGTTTAGTTTTCGTTAATTGTAGTCCCTTTTGGTTAGACTAATTGAGAATGATCCTCTGATGATGGAGTTAGATTCTTATCTTGCTAAGAAGGTTTAGATGTTTATTTTTATTATTATTTCTTATCTTAATCTTTCTATGAGTGTTGTTAAGGAACAGAATGAGAAATAGGAGATTATGAGGTCGATATCTACTAAGATTGTTCTGCTGATTTTTATTAGCTTTACGCTTAAGATTGCTATTAAACGATTGAAGATGATTCAGATACTTTTGTCTGTTATTGTTGTTGCTATTTTGAGTGATGCTATTATCCTGGTTGCTACTGAGACGGAGTATGGGCTGTATGGTCTTTCTTTGGATCATTGCAGGAAGTTGTTTAATCAGGGAGATAATTCACAGGGCTGGAGACTTACTGATTGTTTGACCTATGTGTTGCAGTCTGATTGGTTGTGCCACTCATGTAGCTGGTTTCGTTGTGCTCAGATGTTTGCTTGACTTACTTAATGTTGCCTTTGTGCTTGGATTTGTTGTTGTTGATGTTGCTGTTTAGGTGTTATGTATTTTCATCATGTGTAGTTAGGAGATTGTTGTCTTCTTAGGGATGGATATCATGTTAATCTTGATGAGATGAATCAGACACTGAAACTAAATTGCTTTTATTATCTCTTGGATGTTGCTACTACTATTACTATTAGGAGTCTACTTTCGTTAGCTAGAGATGTCCTTCATTTACAGAAGAAGTAGCTAGTTTTGATTCAGGAGAACTAGCTTGATTTTAATCTGAAAAGAAACCAGGTTTGGATTTCAATTAGGCTGCTGCTCCTCCTGCAACTGCTGCTACAGGTGAAGAAGTAGACGTTGGAGATACTACTGGCTAACTCAATTGCTATTTAGTAGCTGTTTAAGGAGAAAGTAAGTTAGACACAGATTAACTTGGAGAATGTGCTCCACTGAGATCTTAAAATGAAGGTGTAATATTGTTGTTGTTATTGCTGGCGTTCAGATTTGACGAAGATATCTATTTATTGCTTGAAACAACTTGATTGCTTTGAAGCTAGTTTGAACTTCTCGTGTTGACAGTCAAACCCTTAGCTCTGTCACTTAACTATCCCTGCTATTACACTTATTATTATTGAAATTATTCATCTAATTATGTCTGAAGGGATTAGGAAGATGCTTAAGATGGTACTAATAACTGCTGTTGTGATGAAAGTTATTGTGATTTTTATTGCTACGAAGATTTCTGTGATTCCTATTGTGATTGCTGTTATTACTAGTTTGTGCTATTGGTAGTATTTTTCTGATTTTTGCTGTTTTTACTCATGAAACTTCCCTTGTTGTTTTCTTCTTTTCTTGCATTTGCAAGTTAGTTTTAATAATATGCTTTGTCTTCTAATGCTTCATTGAGTTGTTTATTGATTTTATCTAATTGTTTTTGATATTCTTCAGCTTTAAGTTGCTGTGTGGAATCGTTATCCTTAGCGGCTTTGTTCTTAGCAGCGTTGAGTTCTTTTTCTAAAGAGATAATCTTAACATCCTTGGAGTTTTAGTCCTTTAAGAGCTACTCAATTGATCTATCTTAATCGTAGATTTTTCTGCTTAATTTAGATATCTTTGCTTCTGACTCGTCAATAGCGTTACCTACTAGAGTTGTCTTGAGGGAAAGGGAGCAAAAAAATATTGCAAAATATTGACTACAAAATACAAATAAATCCCTTTTTTGAATACCTGAACACCTGCATTTTATTTGGTTTAGATATCTTTCGTGTTGTTGAAAATAAACTCTAGAACTTTGACGAGTTTTTGCTTAGCGTTTTTGTCTAGATTGTTAGTTATTTCATCGAGAATCCCTGAAGCCTACTAGCCTCCATCTTGAAATATCGTTCTCTTCAAGGTCTACAAGTATTCTTCAAAAGATCAACCGAAATTATTAAAATAATAAATATCTTAAAGTCCTTTTTACTTTCTTCAACTTCAGCTACGAATGTCTTTTCCTTTTGGAGTTGCTATTTGATTCCTACTAGTGACTGTTTTATATATCGATTTGCTTTGGATTCTCGCATGCTGAGATTTCTTCTTTTCTCATCCAATGCCTCCAGCAATTCCTTCTTGGAGAGTTAGTTTTCTCTCAACAATGGATCCATTTCGATGCCGAGTCTCTTTTTGATTTCATCTGAAGGATCATTGATGAAATTGCTCTCTTATGCCTTGATGAGTTCAGAATCAGTTGTTCCACGAAGCACTTTCACTTTATGTCTGGACATTTTCTGCATTTCCGAAGCTTCCCAGTTTGACAGAGGTTTAGAGTCGTTGAGTTGAATGTTTTGATCTAAATAATTCAGAAAGCATCTGAGCTACGTGAAGAGCATACATTTAGTTGTGAGTAGAATGTTATTCAGGAATTAACTCATAATTTTCTCTCCATCTATTTCGTATGTTTAGTAGACTTCCTCTAAGCACATTGAGAACAAATCGAACTCTTTTTTCATGTGATTAGCGTACTGCCGATTGAAGATGACATACTGATCAGTTGGAAACTTCAAATTGAAATCACTGCGGATCTTGATGAAAATCTAGTTGCACTTGTCCATCAAATCATTCATCTCTCTAGTTTTTGGAAGAGGTGAAGTTAGCATTGCATAAATGTAAAAATGAAAAAACAGAATTGATTGTTTTAAACAAAATTGCATGTTTTTTTTTACTCTTCAAGTTACTCTTCATGCTTGATGTTTTTCTGATTATACTTTTCACCCATCAAGAATTTAAAACAATAAGATCGCTTTCAGCTTATTGCACGTGCAGGTATCAATAATGGAGATGTGTAAAATAACTGTTGGCTTTGTTGTTAGTTGTGTTTGCTTAGTTTTATTATTGAAGAAAATATATCAAAATAAATGAGTGATTCTGTATTGCTTTTTTGGGGGAAAATTAATTAAATTCTCTGTAATTAATTATCTCATAAAAGTAGTTAACTATCTATAACTAGTACTTAATAATAACTCCCCTACTTTTGATAAAAAACTGAAAGGCTAGTAAATTATCTTGAATTTATTATTATTTTTCTTAATAATTTTTCTTGATAATTATCACAGAAACTTCTGCTTAATAAAAATGAAAGCCAAAAATAACTTGTGTTTTTGAGAGTAAATGAAAGAAGTTTTCACTTCCTGCTCATCATTAAGCTCTCTTCTTCTTTTTACATAAATAACTCACATATTAAGAACGATAAAAGATTCTTCACATAACTAATCATATCCTTCGAAAAGAAGCTATTAAGAAGATTTCCATACGTTTATTGAATATTATCCCATTTCAGATTAATAACATAAAACTATTTTTCAAATCTCTCCTTCCTCTCCTTTTCAAACTCTTCATTTCGAAATAATCCTAAATAATTTATATTTATTATAAATGCTTACTTATTTCCTTTCAACATTTTGCATAACATCTTCAGGATAAACAAAAATTAACCTTTTTTAGAGAAATTGATTGCCAAAAGTTAAACGTAACTCTTTTGAAATTCTTCATTTTAATAAGTAATAAACCTTTAAAGGTTTTTCAAAAATATTTCACACCTAAAAATCCTTAGTGAATTGGATGAAAACTCACTTAAAAAGTAATTTATTGTTTGATTGCCACCTAAATAGCTTATTTATTAATTTCCCCTTTTCACTTCCCTTCGCAAGACATACATCTTCGACTAATTAAGGTTTAGTGAATTTCGTTTTACTCTTTTATCTTTTTTGCTTGAAATCCTTGAGCCCCTAAAATTCTGCTAAGTGTTTGATTGTTATTTCTTATTAGCAAAAAGGAGAACTTTAAATAAGTTAAATAAGATTGAATGTAGTTTAGATCCTTAGATGATAAACACAGTTAATTTGGAAATAAGCTTATTAAAAAATTATTTGAAATGAAAATTCGAAAAAAAGATCCGTAAAAAATATGTAAATAAGACTAATCAATAATAATTTTCTGAAATAGAAATGGCCATATTCAATCTATTATTTAAATGTCGACACGTCAAATTTTGATGGAAGGAGAGAAGGATATATTGTAAATTCGAAAAATATCAAAAATAAATTTGGACTAAAACAAAGAGAAAATAAATCTGAGGGGAGGAGAGAAGAGAAGGATATTAAAAAATATCCCTTTTTTCAGAGTAAATCAGGGAATGCGTCATAAGGAAAAGAGAACCCTTTAGAAAGGCTTATCTGGAGAAGATTAAAACCAGGAGCTGAAAATATTCGTTTATTATAAAAACAATTCAGAAGGAAAACAAATAAACTAAAAACAAAACTAATATTCTAGCCAAATGGGAGGAGATTCCAAGTCAAATAAACAAACTGAGGATGCTGAGATCATTATGTCATGCACTCCTGAAGTGCTAGATGAGTACAAGTTCATCTACAAGGACACGGAGTACGACTGCACTGAGTATGCCAGAAACAAATAGCATCCTGGTGGTCTTAACTTCTTGAATCTCTTCATTGATGAGAAACAAGATCTTACTGAGTATTTCCGTACTCTCCACTCAAAGACAGCTCTAAAGATTCTCAAGTCTTTCCCTAAGACAGGAAAAAAGACTGAAGAAACTGAATCTTCTAAGCGATATTCTCTCCTGAAGAAAAAACTAAAACCTGTAAATATTAAATACATCTTATTTTATTGGCAAAAATATATTCAATTTTGGTTTATTTTCTTTAAAATCCAGCTTTTCGAACCTAACTGGCCAATCGAAATCGGTCTTTTCCTTGTGACATTCACCCTTTTCGTGACTGGATCTCTCACTGATAAATGGTACTTCTCTATTCCTATCTTGGCCCTCATCCAAACCGTCAGTGGATGGATTGCTCACTCAATGAACCACAACCGTAATCCCATTCTCAAGCAATTATCTCGCATCTACGCACCTCTCACTGCTGGCATGACCAACAAATGGTGGGGCAGAAAACACAATCAAGTAAAATAAACTTAGTCTTTTAGAAAAGATATTTTCTTTCTTCAAAAAAATAAAAAAATATCCAAATCAAAAAATAAAATGAAAATAAATTTCAAATCAAGATTTATTATTTTTATTTCTGGATACTCTTGTGCTATCATAAACTTCAAAAAACATAGCCCAAATCATTAGATTAGGCCTATTAATTATAAGAATGTCCATTAATTTCAAGGATAGTTCGATTCCTAGGGATAGTCTTAGATATTTGGAGCAGTTGTTTCATTTTATTTTTTTTTTAAAGGAAAATTAAGAGAAAAATAATACTAGTTAATCAACTTTTACACTGCCAAAAATTCTCTTTATCTAATGTTTTTTGTTAATTTTTTCAGCATCACATGTTCACAAACAACATCTCCAAGGACGAAGATATCTAACATGATTACAAGCTCTACTAGTTCCCATTCTTGTTCTTGAAATGGAAGCTTGACTCTTTTGTAGCCTCAATCTTCGAATATGAAGGTATTTTCCTTGTGATCCACTGGCTCTTCATTTTCAACTAAAACTTCTGGGTATTCTTGGTTGCTGAGTTGGTTTCTGGTTTCTTCGCTGCTGCCATTCTCGTTGGAAATCACGAAAACGAACATAAATTCCAACGTAAAGTCGATATGGAATTCTTCGAACATCAAATCGCTGCAAGCAGAAACTACGCGTTCCATGATATTTTCTCTCTTATTCTGATGGGAGGCATGCAATACTAATCTGAACATCATTTATTCCCTCAAATTCCATTCTATCGTCTCCCAAAAGCAACAGGAATCATCCTCGATCAGCTTAATAAATGGAACATGAAAATTCATTATGGTCCTATCTTTGAAAAATCTCACATGTGAAAGAATAAACAAAGCAAAAAAACACAAGATAATTGTTTTTCTTTTTGATTCAATAAGAGAAATACTCTTGTACTTAAGACCATTTCATACTACACTTGTATTTTCGTCTTGATTCTTTTCAGAGATAAGTTTATTTTTTTTAAGGGATGAAGAAGGAGGGAAATTATTATTATTATTAAATTAACTTTTGAACTTTGGAGATATATTTTTCAAATAAATCATCTTTCGTTTTGAGTTACTCAATATTTAAATTGTGTGTAACATCAAAATATATTAAATAAAACCTCAACATTGCAATGGGTTCTTGGCAACATTCAAGAAGAGTATAAAAGTGCAATACTATTAATATTTGTCTTACTGTTAAATACAATAGTTGATGTTTTAATGGCATGAAAGATGATTTACTAATATTTTGTTCACTAATTTCTAGGAACAAATTTATTGAAAAATCTGATAATTTTCTTTTGAAATAAAATTTATCTGAAATGTGATTGAGCTATTAACAAACTAAAATCAGCAAGAAAGTTAAAACTTAAAAGTAATCGTTATTTTAACTACTTATATTTTTTATTTATTTTCTTTTCAAATATTTTTTTATAATAGCATTTAATAGCTTCATTTTTATATTTTAAAATAATAATTTTTTACCCATAATTCTTCAAAGTTCTAATTTAAGATTCACTTTTTTTTCTTAGTTTGCTTGTCAAAATACACACAGAAAATTGCACAATTCAATTAAATAATAAATAATTAATACATATGATGGACTCTTTTTTCTGGCATACTTTTAGGTACTTGTTTTCTAGTTCAAAAATAGAATTTACATTATTAAGTAATTCTGCAACTACTGAATGAATATTTTTTAAAAATGCTAAAGCAACGAAGTAATAAAAATATACAAAGGGAAAAAGAAGAAGAAAAAGTCAGCTATTAGTATTCTCAAAGTTAACGATTAGAGGTTGAATAATTATTAGGTAAAAACATAGCTTAAGATGGAGTTTATATCATCTAAATAATCAGTGGAATATTCTGCTACTATTATATTCTTCCTTAAGAGATATTCATTTACTCACCAATAAGGGTATTTTACTAATAAAAATGATTTCCACTCAATAGATAATTAAACTGAGAGGAATTGTCAAAGGAATTATTAATTTGTTGATTGATTACAATCGGTTGCGAATATTATTGAAATGTTGTGGGGAATGACTGATGGTAATAAGTTAGAGTAGATTAAGGTAACAGTACAGAATTCTGAAAAAATGATGGTAAAGGTGGAAGAGGCTTTGCAAGTAGATTTCCCGCTTAGAGAAAGGTTGATGATTAGGAGTTATTAGAGTTTACCTAATTTGAAGATTGAGTTTAACAAGCCTTAGAACCTAAATCGCTTTTTTCCTGAGAATACATTTAAGTACCAGCGAAATCAATTTTAGCTTCAGAATTTAAATGAGGAGTTTCCTGATGATTTTTATGAAGTTAATGTGTTCTTTTTATGTTCATACTGGAATTCGAGAGAGTTGCTTAAGAAGAGAAAGCAGCAGGATCATCATCGCCATCCTCAGCTGAAGAACGAGAAGATAACCCATCTTGGTTGAGTGATGGTTCTATGAATTTTTAGACTTATTTACTGAGTTTTGATTCATCGTTTTCATCATTAAATTCAGTATCTTTCTGTGAGTTTGATTTTCTTTTTTTATTTAGACTCTCTAAGCACTGCGCAATACTAGAGGACATGTCTTAGCTGGGCTTTGATTCAAGTTTGCTAGGAGTATTAGAGGTATTATTAGCCTTTTTCGAATTCTAAACTTTTGAATTACTTCCAACTGGCACTAGTACCATCACTCTTGGATCAACATATTCCTTACAAAGTGTGATTTCAACTAAAGGGATAGAATATAATGTAGAAGATAACTGTGTTCTCTCAAATTCCTTTGCACATTTCGATTTTTACTTATAGAACATCATTTACTTCTCTAGCAGCTGCTTGTTTTATGCTCTTAATACCATGATTTCTAGCTCTGAAAATGCGCTCTTATAAGCATCCATCCATTCTGCAGAGCGACTTTAATCAGGAAAAAGGTTAAATTAACTCATAAAGTTATCTTCCATGGACTATCTACTTATGAGAACCACTGAATCATCGAAGATATTCTGGAGAAAACTTTTGACCTTTTGAAACAAACAATTGATTAAACTTTCTCTATGTATAAAGACGTTAATTTACTTTTTCATCCATTCCAGAACATTTTGATGTTGATTTAATTTCGAGAGCTACTTTTTTCTGCCAGGAGTGTTTGCTTCTTGAAACTAGGCATTCCACAAAGTAATTTTGGATATTGATCAAGAGTTTTTTCTTAAACTGTAAGTTGATTAAAAATTAAGAGAATCAGAAAATTTAAGGTAATAAACTGGGAGTTGAAATTGAATCGTTATTTTGTGGGTTGTTTTGTTTTGAAAAATACAATTTTTTTAAATCTTATAATTAAAAGTGTAAAAATAATTCTCAAAGATAAGATTACAGATGAGTCTTGGGGAGAACAACTATCTGGAAGGAGATCACACGAATAGTAAAGATTCACTGTCTTTGAAAACAGAATTGCTAGGAAAAGTGGATGGCAAATCTTAATAGAAAAAAATAACAAAATCAATATAGCTTATGTTACTATTTTTTAAATTTAAAAGTGCATATTTCATACTTTTTATTTGATAGTGCTTCCTTTGAAGTAATCTGATAACCCTGAGATGCTGTCTGTGATTTAAATTGTCGAGTTAAGCTCCGATCCTTCTCGACTTGTAACTTGTTTCCCTTCATGAACCACTCGAACTCTATTGAAATGAGATGGGAGGAAAGGTTGGAAGATTGCTGATTTGGAAGGCTGAAATGAAAGCATTCAAAAAATTAATTTGAATTCAAGGAATTTAAGTTTTATTAATACTTGTAATCATAATGCCTGTTGATAAATTAAAGCAAAAGTTACCTTATCTTGAAGATAGTTTTTCCATGAAGTTACATAAAGGAGATTTGATAAGTGTACTTCAAAGGGATTGTTATCTTCATCCATGATAAATACCAGCAACCTCAGCAAAGATCCCTGCAAATCAAATTGAAAAAATTGAGATCATGTTTACTTTCACAATCTATAAATCATCTTAATCCCAGGATTCATTGGATCATTTCTAGAAGATATGTTTACATTTAGAATGTAGGAAGTTTTTTCGAATTTTAGAGAATCAAACACAGCTGCCTTGCCTGTTTTGAAATTCTCCCCTTTGATCTCAGTAGCTGATAAGTTGTTGAGATCAGAGAAACAGGCACTGACATAAAAGGAGAAGTTTCTATACTCGTTATGTCTAAGAGATTTATCAGATTTCGTGACTGTGATGGAAGGGATGTTTCGATTTCTATACCATGCATACCCAGATCCTTCAAATTTTATTTTATTACTAGGCATCTCCACAGTGAAAAGAGACTGTTAAGCTTCTCCTTTTATTGAAATGGATGATTTCCTTACCATGGAAAAACCAAATCTTTTTTGATTCCCTTCAATAGCCAGGTTATCTTTCAAGAAACCTGCAGTTGTTGATTTCAAGTAAGATTCAGCTAGAGAAGCAGCGACGTTTTTCTGAAGATTATCATTTTATGCCATTTTTTGTTTAAAAACCCGAAATACTAACTTTAAGAAAATCACAGGATTCCAAGGATAAGCCCTTGCTCAGATGCACTTTTTTATGTAATATTTTTTGTTTATTAATTTCACATTCTCGATCAGTTTACAAAGGCAATAAGAACCTCTATCGAAGAATCACTTTGAGTTACAAGTGTCTATAAAATTAGTAATCGGAGATGTGTAGTCTTATTAAAATGAGATCTAACCCCAAACAGTGATGAGCAGGCTTATTGCAAAACAGAAAAGACCTATTATTTTTAATAGAATAATTTAATATTTTAAAGTAAACTGCCCTCTAGTTTTTGAATAAACTAGCTTGTTACAGTTAGGAAACTTTGAATTAATAAATTACCAAAACCCACCTAAATTTTGATCTGAGGCGAGTAATTAAAACTCACCAAAGAACCAAAAGAATTATCAGGTAAAATTAATTTTCCTAAGATAAAAAAATAGCCTCTATTTTTGTTGGGTGTTTCTCTGATGTTCTTGCATAATTCAGTTCTTATCAGAGTATGCTCCCCCAGATGATTTCATTTTAAAGAAGGCACTTTACAATTTTGCATTATTTTGTTATTTTTAAAGTTATCATTTGTGCTGTTTAGAGAATTGGCTACTTTTTCTACAAGTTATTGAAAGGATTTGTTTGTGTTAGTTTTTTTCTTCAGACAATTACAAAAATAGTCAACTCAAGAAAGTGTGTCAAGCCAAATGTAAAAAATCAAGAAGTCAAATTTTAAAAAGCTACCAAAATAGAAGTTGATTTAATTCTTGAAGAAATAAGATAGAACACATATGAGTAGAATCTTCCCAGAATTATAAAAATGACATCAAATGATATTTCCTCCTTTTTACACATGTTTTTTTAGAAAATCAGTGGATACCATTTGTTTTTTTAATTTATTTGCTTTATTCTCAATTTGTATCGTTGTATTTTTTTAAAATACTCTGCTTAATACCTAAAACACCCAGTCTCATCTAAACAAACTTTTGCCATTCATTTAATAAGATACAGTCAAAAGGATAAAAATATTAAGTTTTTAAATAATGTAAATAGAAGGTAAATGTTTAGTTAGGGATTACCATAATAATGAGAGAAAAAAATGGCTAATAATTTTCCTAAAAATATCTCTTTTCTTTCTCATTTTTTAAAAACTTCATTAAATTCGAATGGAAAGCATAAAATAAGAAAAAATACTCCAAAAAATATTTAAATCAATTGTTTTTTCCTTATTGCTTTCTTATTGTGTGAGTACATTTTAAGACAACTAATCTCAAAAAGTCATAAATCAATAAGTTAATTGATTACCTTAAAATAATAATATTTGAGAAGAAGAAAAAAAGTTAATTTGCCTTAAAATATTGTCCTAAATCAGTTACTTATTAATAAATAGTTTTATCACAAATATTCAATGAATTTTATTAGTTAATCGACTTTTCATGTAAACCCAAGCAATGAAAGCACAATATATTTCACATAGCATTTTAAAAACTTTGAATAATTATTTAGGGGGAAAAATTTTGGAAATAAAGTACCTAAAAAAGGAAGTGAAGATATATAATTATTTAAATCAAATTCAGTTTTTGTTGAAAACAGAAAAACATATTAAAAAGGAACTTAAAAACCAACAAAAATGAGAGTAACTTGATAAAATCTTAGTTCGTTTTATCTGTGTTCTCATTCTCTTCATGCCAATTCAAATCCTTGACATTCATAAATTGATTTTCTTAGAACATCTTCGAGTCTTTCATAGCTCTAATATGTTGGCAGATCAAGTATGTTGGAGCAAGTATGTGCGACTGGCAACCTGTCAATTTTCGTAGTACTAGACACAGTGATGGGGAAATGCTTAAAACCTCCATGGGGAACACTCATACTGCCTAAATAATAAAAAAAAAAACAATTTAGATTTTCTAAAGAATAGTTTTTTTTCTATTATTTACCCGTGATAAAGAAAATGAAAAGAGTTTTCTCATGTTCTGTATATGACTCTAAGATTTCAAAGAGCCACTTAATTTATTTATCATTCTTAGTGTAACCAATTAGTTTAATGGTGTCTTTGAGTTCTTCGACTTTTTTAGGAAAAAATAATCAAATAAAATCAAAAAAACTGTCTATCAAAAATATTTGAAAGCAAAAAGCATAATTTCACTTCTTGAAGTTAAAAATAAGTTCGAGTAAGTTGCGATACCTACCAAAAATGAAAAGATTCTCAGTTATTTTTGTGTTTTTTGAATTGATTTGTAAGATTACTTGATATTTCAGGAGATCCACTAAGAATGGATGAGAGCATGTGTTCATCCAAAAGAGAGAGATAATCCTTGCAGATAATCTCTTCAAATCCACTTATTAATGCCTATACTTAATGACTGATGTTATAAATAAGGATCTGCTTGCATAGAGATTAAACATATTCTCTTTTATTAGTTTCATCAACATTGATGTTCTTTCCGTTTTCTTTGAGTTCAACGGTGTATTTTTTCCCTCCAAAATGCTTCTCATAACTGTTGAGCGAAATCAAACAAATCAATTTTTCATAAACATCTTTAAATCAATAGAAAATTAGACATTTCTTTACGTAAAATTGATGGATAATACTTCAGGAGATATTTCATTATTCAGCAACCATAAGAGATTTTTATACAATTCTGGATCAATATCTTCTAAATCAGATAATCCAACAGGTCTTCCTAAGATTAATCTTAAGAATGGTTTTGCAAATTGAATTTAAACCAAAAAACATTCTAAAAATGCTTTCCCTAACAGAATCCCAAGAGATTTGAAGAAAAGAAGATCATTTGATATTGCAAATGAAAATTCATTTGGAAATAACCGCTTGTGTGGTCCTGTTTCTTTAAAAAGTCCAAATCTTGGATCAAGGAGTTGCTTGAACATTAGAGTAAACCATTCTCTTCTTGGTCCTCCTTCGTCGATTCCAGACTCATCTGTTTTTCAAAAGATCAAAAGAAATATGTCAAAATCCAAACCACTCTAAATTATCAAAGAAATAAAAATAGCTTACTCTTCCATTTTACATAGAGAGTCTCCATGCAGAGATCTCTGCTTTTGAGTCCTAATAAAAATGGAATGCTATTGCCAATTATGTCTGTGCGCTCAGATACTATTGTGAGTCCATTGGAGAACGAAGAATAAGAATGGCTGGTTATCCTGAATTTTGTCTAGGAAATGACTATCATTGTCTTTAACTAGAGAGAGTATCTTTCCATCACAGGAAGGATTGGATCTTAGATGATTTTCACGAATTCTTAAGGCTCTCTAGATTTTTTTGAAGGAGTTCAACAAAAAAAAAAGAAAATAAAAGGAAGGAAAAGCATAATGGCAACAAAGTTAATAAATGAAAACCCGCAATTATTCTGATTCTGAATCGATTTCTTACTTGAAAATGCAGTAGAAGACAACCTTTTCTAATCGAATCAGATACTCCACTAAAGAATCAAAGGTAACAGATTCAATTTATTCCAAATCAAAATCTAGTGCTTCTTCATGTAGTTAAACGATTTTCTCTTTTGAGATGATTTCATTTTTCAATGAAACCACATCTTCGTTGAGTTCGAATAGTTAATCATAAAATGAAGTTGGCTTCACTTTCTTTGTGCTTTCTTAAGGTTTTATTTTCTTCTTCTAAGGAATAACATGTTCATCTTCTTAATCTACCCCATATTCTGATATTTTCTCTTCATCTTCCTATTGACTTAAGATGCCCTCAACTTAAGAAGGATGATTCTAATTGAGGAAATAGTTTATGTAAAAAATAGCCTTGTATCCATAGCGCAGCTGAGATAAGATATGAAAGTATTTATTGTATTTTTCAGTGAAAGATGTATTTTCTAGGATTATGTTGCAATAGTGTTTCGAAAACAGAAGCAGCTTAGTAAATACTCTGAAGAGACCTGCTTTCTTGAGGGTACTCAGAAGATCTTAAATGAGTTTTTGATTTGAAATATTCAAAAGATTAATGTAGCTCTTCACCCAAGGAGATTTTAAATCAAAAGAACTATTCTTGTTTTGATAATTCTTCTGATTGTCTTCATTCATTTGTTAAGATGTTTATCTCTTCGCTTGAAGAGCATGATGAGATAGAAGTAGTTAGAATATTTTCCTAGCATATTTTACAAGGAAGAACACTTTTTCACATTTAGGATAAATTGTCTCTAATGGTCTTTTTGACTAAATAGTCCATAAAAACTAATAATAATTTTCTCTTTCTTATTGATCTATTGTATGTAAAGGTTTCTCACCGAAATCACTCAAAATATCATTCATGGTATTGAAGATAACATCCAAGATGGTCTCAAGATCACTGGAAATTAATTATGCTAGCTACTCAATAAGAGAGAACACAGCTGTAGAGTCAATACGGATAAGAATCTTTTCGATTAAGAAATTTAATTTTTTGAACTCTAAATTCGTAAACTTATTGAGCAATGTGTGACATCTGCAGCTAATGAATTACCCGTTGAGCATAAATGAATGCAAACTCTTTAGACTGTTTTACTTGACTTCAGCTGATAAAAATGGATAAATGTTCTGCTAGAATTTATTTAGTTTTTACTCGAATGATTGCGCTTAGAATGCAATAAATTCTGAGTAATTTGCAAGAAGATTCTTTTATTTTTAGATGCTATTTTTCATATTTTCAGTTTGACTAAGGTTTAGAATGAACTCTTGAATTAAAGTTCTTGAATCTCCTTCTTCTCCTCGCTCTTTGTAGTCAAGGAATAGTTCAAATAGCCCCTCAGAATTATTAAACAAGAAATTCACAAGAATTAAATATTTATTCGCTAGCATCCATTTAAGTTCATCTAAAGAGTAATGAAATTCTTAATAGTCACTGAAACAGAAACCCTCATAGCTGGTTGTTTTATTATCTTCTTTTTTAAACACTAGATTCATTTTAGACCGCAGCTTTTGCATGAAAATCTATCGATTTTTAGGATGATGAAGGAGAGCTAAAATGAATGATAGAGAATTTTAATTATTTGTTTGTGTCAAAGTAAAATCCTTCTTGTTGGACAATTACTCTAGCATCATCAAACCTGCATCAACAACTTATCCAAAGAAAAAAGAAAAATCAAATATCACATTTAACCACCTCAAATTAGCAATTCTGAGGAATTATTTTTGAAAATAAATCAAAAATAAGATATTTTTACATTAAGGAGGGAATTCAATTAGACAATCTCGTTCGAATTCATCACTAAAAATAGCATTCAGGGTTTCTACTTCGAGTTGCTTCTTAGGTTCTTCAGGATCTAATCCTACAGTTACTTTTAAATCCTTACATATTGAAGACATATTATCTTCTTCTAATCCTGATTCTTCTTACTATTAGTACTTTCCTGGCTAATTTAAGAAACCTTTTTCTTAGATAAAAAGGTTTGTTTTAATCACTCCTGCGAGTTCTTAACTAAATTTTTGTTTTCGTTAAGTCTTCTTCATAAACTCATTTCTATTGCTGAATAAAACAGTGATATCTTTATCTTATGCTGTGGATTATGCATATTCATCGAACTCATCTGAGAAAAGGAAAGTTTCATGAAACTTTTCTTTCGGAAAAGATGGTTAGAATGCCTCTAAAAATGTTTTTATTGCTTTGTTGCTTTGGATAAACCCAGTTGAGGCTGATGAATTGTGTTATTGTAGGAATATATCATCATGAAGTGAATTGATCCTTTCCGAGAGAATTTTCACAAAATGTCTATCTCCATTTTCAATTTCTTTAGTAATTTCATCAATAACCTTCTAGACATCAAAATTAAAGTAGCGTCGTATTACTAAAATCAATTTCCATTTATTCTAATCAGAATCAGGAATGGATTTAAACAAATTATTCACTTATTCGGTCCTTTTAGACAACTCCTCATCAAGTTCTTCTTCTGTAGGGCCAGGATACGAGGTTCTAATAATAGATTCTCGAATATTTCTTTCATCTTCTTTAAATCCACCTTCATTTTCCAATGAATCTTAGGTGAATTCGTTATCTTCAAATTGATTGCTGGCATCACTATTTTTTTAATTTCTTGCTGTTTTAGATAACTCCTATAACTCAGTTTATTCTATTTCACTATCTTCGCTGTTAGCTTCTCTTAAAGTATTCAGTTTATTTTCCTTTTTGGAATGTTTTTTATTTTAAAAATTATTATTATTTTCATTCCTTTAAAGCCCTGAGGAAATCTATTGTGATCCATGATTTACTTTTAAAACAGACTAAACAATGATGATCCCTTGTTTAATAAGCTTTTCCCTCTTAGCAACCAGACTAAGAGCTAAATTGTTGACTTCTTTGATAATTGAAAATTTCGCATTTTCAGGCGATAATTTGGAGAAACTATTCGTCGGTAAAATGTTCGGTTAAACGCCTAGTACAAAAATATTGTACCCACTCTTCCATAAAGTGTTGTAATAGCAGTAGGTCTTCAATAATTATGTAAGATCTTCCATCAGCAAAGGTGTTTCTTTTCCGAGATTTGCAAGCATTTTCACTCCAGATAAAAGTTCATTTTCAATTCCACCTGTGAATTGAATCCCTTGGAGTAATTGAAATTTCAAACCAAAAGGTGCAAGATCTACTTTAGCTCCTGTAGCAAGTGAATTCAAGTTCTTGAAAATACTCTCTTCAAGATCATTTTACTTTCCTAGAATCTTCTCAGCTTATTTATTCTCCTCACTGTCTTCTTCTATTTAATACATATTCCTATTGATATTGCTGTTACTGTCAGTATTTTGGAATATTAAATGCTCATTTGTTGTTGATTATTCTTGTAAAATACCTTATTTCGCTTAAACTCCTATTTAATCCTCCTCCGTAAATGGAAATTCTTCTAAAAATTCCTGTTCTTTTCCTGTATCTTCTTGTTCATAATTAACACTTTAAAACGCTTAAAGTTCCATTGCAGAAGGAAGTTATTCAGACGAATTTTGTTTTGTATGTAATTTTTCATGCGATTGCAACTCCGAAATGCCATCCAAGTTATTCTATGAGATAACTGTATCTTCATTGTCGATAACATAATTTGGATGCTAATCGCTAACCTGTCCTTCTAAGACTCTTTAAATCAACTGCTAATTGGTTTCTGACCTAGAAGAAGTCCTCTAAAGACAGTATTTAAGCTCCTTCAAATATTTATAAAAGAATACGAGACTTGAATCTTCAAGTCCCTTTGCAAGGAGATAATTCTTAATATATTCTCTGTAAAAATCTTAGAAAATCGCAGGTACATTGAAGACATTATCAAAATAAAATGTGTTTTTAAGAGAATTGCTAGACTAATTTGCTGTGTTAGGGCTGCTGTTATTCATCCAAGAATTGGCGAAAATTTCAGATATGAATTTCTTCATGTATTGCTATCCTTTTTGATGTTTGAGAAAAAATGAAGAATCTCTTAAAATTTCAAGCATCTTGAGTTACTGCATAAACGACTAGATTCCAAAAGTGCTGCATCTCCATTAGCTCACAGTTTTAGATGCCTCAATTAGATATTTTTCCCAGTAAGGATCAAGGAAATCAGTTGAGTTTTTATGCAATGCTAACAATGTTAAATAAAGTTGAGTGAAATTCTTCGTTGCGCCCATCGAATCAATTGCCATGAATTCGATAAGAACATCCTAATATTGAAGATTTAACTCACCAAGAGCAGATATCCCTGGGTAGTGTTGCAATAAGCTCAAGAAAATTTTACCAAAACTTACTTGATTTAAGCAATTCACAGGAATTTCACTACTCGAAGCTGAGGGATTTGCTGTGAATTTAACCCTCTAATATTCCTTCATTCCTTGGTATGCTTGATTCTCTAAATTAGCTTCTTAGCAGATACCGAACAGTTAAGCTATTGCTTCTTATTGTAGTTCATCAAAATATGCAGGAAATCGCCATGAATATTTACATTTTTCTCTTAGAAAACATTAAAGTTTTTATTTCTTTTATTTCTCAATAACAATGATCTTCTCAAGTGCTTCCATGAAATCTCTAGGGCCTCGCAAATACAATCCTCTTTAGATTTAATTAAAGGAAAACAAAAAATATGATGTGATTTTAACAAAAAGAAAATTTGAGTGTATTTGTTTACTTGGCTTCAGATTTAAGGAGAGATAAATCCAATGCAGATTTGTATTTATCCTAGAAAGAAAATGATTTGTAATCTTGTCTCGCCTCGGAAAGGAGACAATGTTTGACTGTAAACTCAACAGTATTTTAAAATAATTCTAAGGAATTCATGATTTCGAAGAAAATATGGTAGAGAATTTCAAGCATTTCATTACGATAACTATCCATGCTATTCCCTTTGATATTGCTTAGAATTGAGAGAATTTTATGTTTCACAAATAATTAGATGCTTAATTGTCTTTCTTTTATGATCATTTCAAGACTCATGAGAAGGAATCGTTTTGCTATCTTCTTGTGGGAATCATGTATTTTCAGAATCGATTGCTCTTCAAGATGGGTTTTCTCAGCAAGGTTCAGACATTCTTAAAACAGATTAATAGTATTTCCCATAATTTCAAACATTTGTTCTTTTTTATTTTCCTTGGAGATTTTGAAATAAGAATCAACTTATTTTGAAATAACTGAGAGAATTTCTGCAAGAGCTACAAGATCCTGCTACTATGGGGCTAATAACATAGTTGGAAGGAGAGTGTTTTTGATGCAAGCCAGGATGATTTAGGATCTTTCCAAAACAATATTGGATATTTCACAAGAAGAGAGAAGAGTTACATCAAGAAAAGTTATCTTGCTCTTTACTGTTTCTAGATTAACACCTTCTGAGATAAAAACTAAGTTTGAATTATCAAAGTTACTCTATGCATTAGAAGAATTAGGGTTTTTGAATGTTTCAGTTCTGCAAAATGAGTTTAGAACAGATTTGAATCTAATTGATTCTCCAGAATCGATTTGACAAAGTGCTGTGAAAACTGGTATAAAGAATTGACCAGCTTAATGTTTTGGGAGAAGGGATCCTAATTAAAATAATGAAAATGATGTATCTGATATATCTAAACTGGTTTACTTGAAATACCCCAAGTTCCTTATTGCAAATGCAATCAGATAACTAAGAATCTAAAACTAGCATTCAAAATTCTTTTTTTGGATTTATTTCATATTCTCATAAGCGATTAAGTTAGCCTACTCGGTTATTTCTTGATTTCTTTGATGGTGATTATCTAGCAGAGTAGGTTTAGTTTCTTAATTGTTGTTATTATTCTCATTGCTCACAGGAAATTATGTTTGTTGAGATTACTTTCCTTCAGTTGGAGATTGCCCATAAATCTCTTCTTCTTCAGATGAATCACCACCATCTACTTCTATGCTAATTTATGGAATCACTTATTATTATACATTTTCTTAGCATGGTTATTCTATATGATTAAACTCTTCATTCTTCTCTTCAATTCCATCTTCCTTTCTCCATCGTTTCTCTTCCTGGCTAATCTCGTAATGATCTAAAATTCAAATACAAAAATAATTATTTTTCTTTGCTTTTAAAATCCAATATTGTTATTTTAATTTTTACTTTCTTCTTCAGCTTCAGTACTCAAATATCCTTCAATACTGTCATCCAATGCTTCCGATTCTATTTTATTCCCATTCTCTGAGGTATTTTCTTACAGTAATGGCTATGTCTCTGAAGTAATTTATTTTTTTCCTAAATCAGAATTCTGTTTTTCTTAGAAGGTGACAATAATTGCTGAAAATTATGAGTGCAAATATGAAAAAAGAGAAGGCAGATAGTTGTTCATTTTTTTTTTAAGCGGGGCTAATTCAAGTTCTTCATACTAATTAGGATATTTGGAAATCATGTAGAGGCTAGTTCTTGCCGATAAGTATTTCAAATATTCGACAGAAGAGCGAAAAAGATGGTTGAATATGCGCAGAAAGAAATTATTTTTAAAGAATATTTCCTTTTTGAGTGCAGATTCTTTTGATTTCTAAGAGTGAATCAAAACCATTCGAAAAATAACTGGTATGAATTTCATTCCAACAAGTTCATAGATGACTTATTGCTCACTAGGAGTTACATTTGGGCTGTAGATGCAATTTTAAATCTATTTTGTTTCAAGATCTTCTGAAAAGAAGATATTTGAATAGCTAGTGGAGATCGCTTATCTAAAAAAGAAATAAGCCTGCATTTCAATAGCAAGAGTACCATTAATATTCAGTTGAAACCCCAAATGACCTGAGAGCAAGAAACATGACATAGATTTGAATATCCTTCGAACATTCGATTACTCAGTAATACAACAAATCAATCTTTTGCTCTTCAGTCTTTTTTGCTCAAATGTACCATCCTCACGGGTAAATTGATGACTTATTAACACATCTGATACCTTTAATTACAAGAATTCCACAATGTACCTTCTTATCACCCTCGAGGCCATATCAAAACATTTGCAAATATTATGCACATGATGAGATTAGAAATATTTCACTATCGTATCTTTCTTATTAGAGTCACTCAAATATTTAATTATTTTTTTGAGGATGTACAGCATGATTTCCGATTATCTTGCTTCTTAGAACAAATTCACTTCATCAGAACTCTTGATTTGAGCAATACTTGTTGAATAATTCAAATAGAATCTAGCAATACTTGGGAAATTCTCGAATAAGTTCATAATTTTGTTCTCAGATATTACATATTTTTAAAGATCCAAATTATCAAGGGAATCAGTTCTAATCCCTGAAAACAAAGAGCAAAACAATGGAGAGAAGTCTATGTCTTTGCTGCTATTCGTCACCATCAGTTCAACGTATCGATTGAGAATTTATCTCATACCAAAAAGACTTGCGTTGGAAACATTCACACTGTAAGTGAAGATATTAGAAAGGGTCAAAATTAATTTCAGTACAAGAACAGCATGTTTCAGGATGCTTTCTTTGGAATTTGAGATATCCTCTAGGTTTTAACTCGGTGTTGTGAGAAGCAACATTGTGTCAAAGTAGTTTTTCAATGAATTCATCAGGAAGCAATATTTCACATTCATCCTAAAACTGTAATTGATTCGTAAATTCCTGTCTAAAGGGTTGATTTCTAAAAAACATGAAACTTCCTCTTTTAGATCACTCTCAAGTTTTTGTAGCAAATTTTCGAGAACTTATTATCTAAGGAGTTCTTCACGGATAAAGAATTTCATGCCGACCTTGCAGAAGAATTAATTATGCAGCATATTAACACCTTTGTGCAAGTACAAATTCACGTAGTATTTGATGTAAAGCTAAAAGAACTTCTAATTGGTTTCAAGATCTGCCATAGAATTCAAAGAGAATGCATCACATTTACCTAATGTCATAAATAAATCAAAAGTGTAATTGTATTGGCTGAAGATAGCTTCGCAGACTTACAAAATGATTTCTTATTTAACTCGTTCGCAGTCTGATTGAAGAAGCATTTCAATAAGAGAATTGCCAAAATTGAAGTTTTCGAGTAAAATAGCAAATATATATGCAGCAATTTTACCATTTTAACCTAGAATTATCTAGAATAACTTATCATAAAAAGCTACACCTTTATTTAGAATGATTTCCTTTTTTTGTTCGTCAGAAATAATACTAGTTAGCTTGAGAATCCAATTTATACATTAAATAGAGTACTACGAAGGGTTGTTTGGTTCTAAACTTCTAATCAGGACTAGATCATACGCTTTAGACAGTGTTTCAGAGACAATAGTTTTGATATTTTATGGATATGTAGAATTAGAATCGAAATAAAAAGCAAATGGAAGTATTCCTAATCTCCCATCTAAATATTTAGGATAATCCAGAATATTTTTAACAGATTGTGTAATTTATTCGAGAATTATGTCATAATAGTTCTTCAGTCTCTCCGGAAGTAAGATTTCCTTTGTGGATAAGATTTTTTCATAATTACTTCGGAATGAGTGGAAATATTGGAAATAAAAGTTAGGTTAAGTGGAAGCTGCAGGTCCATTGGGGAAGGCTAAATAATTCAAATTTATATTGAGGAGAGGGTTTTGATCAGTAAGGAGGTGATAATTGAAGATGAAATCATCGATTTTACCAAAATGTTCAGGCTCAGTTTTAACTAATTCATTCAAGGAATACATGTAAGTTAGCTGCTCATTGATGACAATATCCCAGATTAAGCGATATGCTTTGCAGTTTTGTAGCTCCTGAAGCTCATCTGAAGATATTTGTTTCTGCTATCCACACCAAGATTTTTCTTACATAAAGCTGAGAATATTTCGGATAAACTACAACGTAACTTATTGTGTGAGCTGTTTTCCTTTGATTGCATATTTCATATCGTTCTTTATGTAAAGATTCACTATGCTTACAAAGGTACTTAACTTTCCTTTTTAAAAAACAGTCCAAAAAACAAAAATGAATGTTATAAATTATTAAAAAGAAAAATGGATTTATCCTTAGTAGCTTTGATTATGCTATGGATACCTGTACCGGCAAAAGTCACAGATCTTCTCAGGAACAGTTAGAAGTATCCAGCTTATGCAAAGTCATTTCGACATGTCAAAGCAAATTTATATTCCATAAACACTTCAAAGATCTAAACTTGATTCTATTCTATGCAACTTTTTAGGTAGACTTCTTATCCAAGTTTTTCTAGAAAGTGTGTCCAAATTGAGATAGATTTCTTAGTGTTAAATGCCTCAGCTGCTTTTTGCGTAGTATCAAATGAAATGCAGAATTCATCTGGTTAAAGACCCAGCTGCTGTGGTGTGAGATTTGAAATTTAATAGCAACAACTGTTGTGCTTCCTAAAAAGAGAAATCTAATCATGTTTGTAGTCAGACAGTGTTGAAGCTTTATTTTTGAGTTGCAAATTATTCGCTGGAAGTGAAGAATTCAGTAAATTCATAAACTAATAGAACCCAGAATGAATTTGCTTTTCAAATGGGAGAGGTAACAAACTTGCTCTGAATTATGTCTTGAGATGATCATCTAATCGCATCTCCTACAAGATCTAAATCATCTTGTAGCACAGCTCCCAATCATCACAGTTTATCAAAACATCAAAAATTGATGGCGAATTATCAGAGTCCACCAATAACTCCACAAAAGAATGTGATGTAGCAATATTTGGGCCACCTTTAGAAATAACATTCCTGATGGTGTTCAACAAGGTTCTCATGATGTGGACAGATTCTTCTCGACGCTAGATGAATCCAACTGCATGGAAACTCCAGATTTGTAGTAATTTTTGATGAATCGCAAATTCTATGCTTAATTCTTTCAAGCTACTTGCTTTCTCAAACTCACAGAAAATACTTAATTCTGTTAAACTTGACTCATCGTTGATATCCAAAGAATCGATTTTCTTCAATAAGACTACAAGCTCCTTGTCGTTCAGCTAAAATAAACAATTATTGATATGGCACACATAAAAAGTTAACATATTTCTATCATTGATAGTGTGTTAGTTTTAATACCTCGGGTTAGATAACATTATGCTTTGAATTATCCCTCAAAAAACCTGATAATGCCAACAGCTACTATTTAGGTTCTTGAAATTGAAGTCTATTTAGTTCGCTATCTGTGATTCTACTTGCGATTGATTCTTCTTATAACTCCATTGAACAAGTGTATCTAATAAATCAATCAATTACAAATTGGCTCTTTTGTATTCTTCTTCTTCTTATCTTTATTTACCTTTATCAAACTAAAAGCATCTCCCAGAATTAAGAGCTAAAAAGATATACTTTTTTTTGTTTTGGAAAACCCTATTAAATTGTTTCTGCTGTCTGTTTTTTTTCTGATAATTCCTAAAGAAAAAACCATAGAAATAACTCAAAAGAATTCTTACAAAAAACGTAAAAATAACAACAACACATTTTTAGTATATTTTCTCTAATTTTGCTTCAAAAAACAGGAGAAACTAAAATATAAACAAAAATTGCTTTAGTTAATTAATCCTGCGTCAATTATTTCAGTAGAACATAAATTATTTCCAGATTTATCTTAATCTTCAATTATCAAATTTTCTTATGATCTAGCACAACATCTTTGATTTGTTAAGCTAAAATAAACAAAAAAAGAGTTAATTTTTTCTTTTTTAGAATTTTCATTTTCCAATTAATTCAAGGAGGCAAATATCTACCTGTAAGTGTCTCATTTCTGACTAAAGAATCCACGAGATCATTCAATCCTCTTTCGTTTTATTTCAATAATTTCTTGACTCTGTCATATGATTCCTGAATGAAAAAACCAAATTATTATCTTTAATAAATCTGACAATGAATTTAAAATAGAACCTTGAGTAATTTCTAGACTTCCACATCCATGGAGTAGTTGTATGCATCAGAAGTTTAGATTTTATTCGTGACTGCCAACAATGTCAAGTCTTCATTCATTCCTAAATTCTTAATGTACTAATATGCTATCTCTGTAGCCTTGGAAAGATCACTGCTACAACCTAAAGAAATTAGAATTTAAAATTATTTTTTTGAATTTGAGAACAATCCTGACCTGTAGTAATTTAATCGTTTCCAATGAAAACATCTTCAGCTGCTCTTCCACCCATAGCAACATCGATCATAGCAAGCATTTGCTTTTTTGTATGGTTTAATTTATCAGTTTCAGGTATCATTGAGGTCTTGATGATAGAAAAAAAGGAAAAAATAGTTTCAACAAAAATAATTATTTTTTTCAATAATTAAAAAAGACAAAATCCCTTACGAATCCCAATGCTCCTCCTCTTGGTAGAATAGTGACTTTATGAAGGGGTGTTGCTCCTTCAGTAAGCAAAGCTGCGATTGTATGTCCACCTTCATGAATTGCAGTGGTTCGTTTGTCTTCTTCAGTGATAAACATATTTTTCCTTCCAATTCCCATGGCTATTCTGTCCAATGCGAAATCGAAATCTTTCACGTTTGCTATGGTTCTATCTATGATTTTTAGGTAGTAATAAATCGAAAAACAGTTAATGTAGGTATTGTATAGCTTAACGATATGATTGATTAGACTTATATTTTACCATTTTTAAGTGAATTTAAAATGGAAATATTAACCATATTTGCAATGTCAGCACCAGAGAAACCACTTGTTTATCTTGCTAATTCTTTAGCTTTAACTAATTCTTCAAATTTTATGTTCTTCAAATAGTACTCAAATAGCTTCAAAAGAATATTAAAAAGGAATTGTTAGCTTTTATTCAGAAAATAAAAAGATCTTTTTTTTATGTATCTTGATTACTTATTCTCTCCCTCGGATATCTGGAAGAGGGACGTGAATTATTTTATCAAATCGACCAGGACGTTTAATAGCTGGATCAATAGCTTACTCGAAATTCGTTGCTCCAATTATAATCACATTGTCTGTTTATTTGAACCCATCCATTTCGGCTAGAATTTAATTAACTGTGTCTCTGGAGCTGGAAGAATCTTAACTTCGTCTGCTTCCTGCTACAGAATCTATCTCATCGATAAAAATAATAGAAGGAGCTTTTTCTCGAGCTTTCTTGAAGAGATCTCGAACTCTAGATGCACCTAAAGAAGAAATAAAGGATAATGATAAGATAAACAAGGAATATCTACAACATATTTGGATTGGGAATTTATTTATTATGTCATTAAAATTTACCAACACCAACGAACATCTCATCGAATTCAGCACCACTCTTGTAGAAGAACGCACACCCTGCTTCACCTGCTAGTGCTCTTGCAAGCAGTGTCTTACCAGTTCCTGGAGGACCAACAAGAAGAATACCTAACATCAAATGAAAGTTAGAAGGATTGCATTTGAGCCCTCAAAGATTAAGAAAAACTAGAGATATGAGCTATTATCATTAGCTTTGTCTAACCTTTAGGCAATTTGGCTCCTGCTTCATGATATTTAGAAGGGTTTTTAAGGTAATCTACAAGTTCAATTAGTTCCTCTTTGAATTCATCTATTCCAAGAACATCTGAGAATCGAGTTTTAATGTTCTTTTCTTCTTAAATATCTGATCCCTTGTTAAACAGTCTAAACCCCCAAAAATGTGTTATTCTTCAAGTAAAAACTTCCTTTCTTTTTGCATTTTCTCTTATTCCACCTTTTATCTACATAATATTTATTCCATTTGATTACCTATTCAGAAGACTTGATTTAGTCTATCCTGTGTTTGAGCTCGAGCTTGGTTTACTTTCTGGATTCGCAGCATCAGTTGTCGTCGATGTACCTCCTGGATTATTAGTTTCTGTTTCACTTGGAGGAGATGGACCAAAGATGATCTCCCAACATTTCGTCCAGAAAGATTTATCCTCATTCTTGTTAAATTTAAGATATTTAAATCAATCAAAAGAAAGAAGTTTAGAATATAGCTTGACATTTTTACCTAGTTGTTATCATCAAATGATACTTCTAACTGAAAAAACGACCCAAAGAGTAGATAAAAGAAGATGCATCCCCAGACTAATGTCTAGAGTCTCTAGAAGAAACTTCTTGACTAGATTCTGCATTTTTTTTAACAAAATAGCAAACTTAATAAGAACCAAAATAGCTTTAATTCTTACTGTGGGACTTAGCTACCGCTTTGATTCTTTAGCTTGTAGAACGCTTTCGCGTATGCAATTTGCTCAACTACTTTGTCTTTATCAATGTCTGAAGAAAACTTCATTTTTTCCTCAAATGCTAAAACAAACGAGAACAGTATTCAAACTCTTTAGAAAGATTACAAAAAGCAAATCAATACTTACTTTAGGCTAATTAAAGCAGTTCAAGTTGTTTTTATTGCCTGTTTAGTTCCTTTTTTTTTGGTTTATTTTTAAGATATTTTAGACAGAAAATAATAACAAATAATAGCTATTAGCTGTTAAAAATCAGAACAATTCTCTATGTATTTTACTCTCAAATAAGGATACATAGATGCATACGAAGGATTCTAATAGAATGACCTCTAAAAGAACAGCAATTTCTATGCCTAAATTGAAAAACACAGCAATTAGCAAAATGTTCATTTAACAAATAGAAAGCATGATTTATGTTGAAATACCGCAATTGCTTTGATAAGAAGATTGGAATCTGCATATTTAAATGTTTCGATAAGTTATTCTGTGAGAAATGCTGGAGGCATATGTTACAATCGTCTCTGTAATTCGGATGTGTATTGTTAGTGAATTTATTCTCTTGAACGTCTCAAGAAGAATGAATAATCTTAACAACAAAAAGAGGTCATAAGACATTCAAAATATTCTTATTAACGCAAAAATACATGGAGTTGTCATAATCCTTGTCGTTGGTGTCGAAAAAGCATTTAAGCGTCCTGCGAATAAGGTCTTTGAAAAGTTAAAGAAAATCATTTTGTTTCTTGAAAAACGAACATACTTTTCTTAGAATCTAATGCATTTTGATATCTTTGCTGTCTGCAGTGCGGTTTAATTATTTACTCTCTCTCAAATTGCTTGATTTTCAAAAATTATTCTTTAATTTTCTAGAAAACTCCTTATTTCTTCGAAGTTCATATGAATATCCCTCTCATTTGGATCATAGGAGGGGGGTTCTCGATTAAGAATAAATAATAATAATAATAAGGAATATTCTTAAATCGATGCTACTGTTGGAGAAAATAATTCGCGCATTTTTTATCTTAACCTATCACAAATTGGACTCGTATTTGGGTGCGAATTTCTGATTAACAAATCGAAATATTATTTATAATTTTATTATTTTTTACAAAGTTTGCTTTTTCGAGAAAGATTCAAAATAAGTTTAATAAGCAAAATCAATTTCGAGTGCAGTAAAAAAGTCAAACAATAGATGAAGTTCTATCTATCATAAGTTGAGACTGTAAAGAACTCTTTGAGGGAGGATTTCCTTTTCTTAACTGAGGTACTGCTCAAAAAAACTATTCCCCATGCGAATAAGTAGCTGTAAGATACACTTACTAAGTATTTCCTGGAAAATTATGTCTCCGATTTGCTCAAAGAAAAAATGCGCAAAAATAACAATCGAGCAGTTTTCCAAGAGATATAAGCTACAATTTCGAGTGGAAGACCAAAATATCTTAAACTACTTAATGCCTTTGAAGATAAAATTCATTTTTTCTTGCTTGATGCATAGTACAACAGCATGCTCCTCACACTGATTCTTGATTCTGAGAGGCATCCTAAAAATAGTGAAGAGTGGCGTACACACACTAGGAAACGTATGCTTTCACTTCTTTTGTATGTCCATTGGAATGAATAAGAAAAACGTGATGAATTCTAAAGTTTCTATGATATGTGGAAAGTCGCATTCCCTGATAATCCTCTCCCTTAACGTCAATTCAAAAACCATAAAATTCACACTTTCGATTAGAAAAGCATGTATAGTTCTTAATCACTTGATGATGAATCCCTTTATAATCAACAACATAACAACAAAAGAAAAATTAACAATAATACTGGAAATGAACTTGGAGATGAAGAAGAAGAAGACTTAAAATCAAATCACAATGAAGAAGCAGCCCATAAGAATCCCTTTAAAAAATTAAAACTTCTAGACAGCAGTCATTAATAATAGGATCACTAAAATCTCGGGAATAAAGATCCCTTGCCAGAATCATACAATTTCCAATTCCATGAAACATTGTCCAAATAAGAGTTAGCTCCCAGTCAACCAGAAGTAGTGGCGAATAATGAAAATTTTGCACTCTTGCACACCAAGAGTAACCTAAGTTTGAATTCTACCAATATTTAAGGTTTCAATTTCAGCTAACAAAATCCTGTTTTTGTAGAAGCAGTTGCTAACAATTCTCAGAATAATAACAACAACAGCGACAACGACATACAAAATAACCAACATTCTAAGAATAATATGCCCAACAATTCATATTAATTATCGAAATAATACACCCAGAACTAATTGAATTCAATGAATTTTGAAGATGCAAATAACTTCTACCCTTCTAACAGCATAATTTTTTAAAATAATTAAAATTTCATGCCATTCAGCAATTTTAATACTAATTCTAATTATTTCCCTAGCAACAACAACAGTAATAATAAGGGATAGTAATCAGCAGCAAATTATTTTCCAACTGGTTTCTTTGGTAGCTACAGTGAAAATAATTCATATGGCAATAATTCAATTATTGCTTTGAATATGGCATAATCATTCGCAAATTAATATGGTTAAATCCCTGCGATTTTGCAGTCAGATAAACTATTGGAAAACAAGTATGTCATGGATGCTCCAAATAGCAAAATAAATAATAATCTTAGTGATATTTTCCTCACAAATCCATAATACAATCCGTCTTAATTTATCTCTGTAGCTAATAATGTAGCCATTGTAGCAGCAGCTGTGAACATTCCTCCTAACTTTAAGAATTCACAATTACCTTCTCATCAAACTCCATCGGAAATATCAGCAAATATTCTAACTCATTATCACTAAAGCTATCACGAAAATCATCAAAATGGTTAACAAAATACCCATATCAATAACAACACTAATTTCACTTAGAATGAAACTACTAATTTTTAACAAAACAAGCTAGAAAATGCTCAAATAAAGCAATAACAATCATTGTAGCAGTATCAATCTGGCTTGATGAGTTCCTTATCCAATACATAATAAAAACTGCTGTAATCAGTAACAAACGAGTAATTGCCGATGCTTTATTAACAAAATTTTAGCATGGGTTCATCTGGATCTAATAATTTAGGTCATTATCCTCAACCTTATTAGACAGGAAACAACAACAATAATCATCATTCAATCTTTTTTACTGGATTAGTTCCTAAGGGAATGGGTAGTAGTGTTACCAACAATTACATACATTAGTTTTTCCTGTAGTACTATTCGGAGTTCAAGGAAGATCAATTTAACTGGGAAAGCACACAGCCATTGAGTATGTATGGAAATTAGCCAATTCATAGATTCGAAAATTTGTTTACGAGTGTTAAGGAAAATATTATCGTAAATGTGAAAAATTAAGCAGTTTCAGCTGATATCGGAGTACCAGAATTCAACGATAAACAAAACACAAAGGAAAACAAGAATAATATCAATGAAGAAGATGATAACGATTCCTAATTCAGTGGCACAGTAGAGTCCTACGAAGTTGAAGAAAATCCTGTCTCACACTGATTAATTGTAGTTTTACTCCTCAAAGCTTCAATGTTTCACTGCTTTCTCCTTATTAATATTTCTTATCTCAACTTACTCTTTTATCTTTTAACTCTATTTCGGGACATGTCGCACAGTAAAACGAATTATCAAATTATTAAAAGAAATGAATTATTAAGATATTTATTGATTATTGATAAATCCCCCTATTTTTGAGAGGAAGAGAATGAACAAATCTAAGATGGGGGAATTAACATGAATTGCATATGTTTATTTAAAATTGCTATTTGGTGTTGAAGTTCTATGTGATTTGCTTTCTCTCACTAAAGTATCCTAATGATATCCTCGTAATTTGCATTGTAACCACCAGAAAATTATGGAAACTTATCTTCGATGAGTTTATAATAGAATCTAATTAAAATAAAATAAAAATACAAAAAAACTGTGTTATTCTTCCAATATGTTATCTGTAATTATCTTTTACAGGTTTTCGAGAGGAGATTTATCTCCTGCAATGACTACATTCAAAGGGCAGCTTTTTGTGCTCTTTCGTCTTGAAAACAAAAAAAGAACAGATAATCTTAAATTGACTGAATATCCAAACTACTGGGAGGAATCATTTGTAGTACTTTCGAAGTTCTGAGACAAGGTTAGCGAGCTGCTCGTTGATTCTATTATGTGGGTTTGCAAAGAGATTTTCCTGTTGTTGTCATTCCAAGGAAAAGAATGGTAAAACAAATTAGTTTTTTCTTTTTGAAAAAATAATTGATTTCTTTGTTACTTCAGTGAAAGTTTGTGCGAAATCAGCTGAACCAATCACATCGCTAATCAGATTCCAATCAGTTCCTCTAGATACAAACAAACCAACAAGTTATCTCAGAAATGAAAAATAAACTAACTGCAGATAATTCAGTTGTGTCTTTGATCTTTTTAGGGATAAAAAAATGAACAAAATCAATTGTTTTACTATGGATTCACGTAGAGAATCAATTGTGTGCCAATATCTAATAAGTAGAGTGTTTTTCCAAGGGAACTGAAGGCTAGAGAAGAAGATGGAGGGTAGATAAAAATGCCTTCTTCATCATATTGTGATACTTCTTGATCTATCATATCGTCGATGCAGAATAAATAAGGAACAAAGTGGACCATCAGTTCATCGATTGGAAGGGAATTCAATTGAATCCGCAAACAATTCACTATGTCTGTTTAGAGTTGATTTTGAGCATATGGACAAGTAAAAATAGAATGCTTGAGAACTCCCAGCATTCCAACAGGGAATTAGCTCATGTTCTCTGGCTCAATATTCTAAACAAGGAGGAGAAATACGTCAAATTGTGAAATGAATTTTAGGCTAAAGTTATGTCTCTTTCTCTTATTTATCTTACTCCATTGATCTACTTGGCTGTGAGATAGATTCTTTTAGCTGTTGCAATGATTTCATTTTTAAGATTTGGTATCGGTTGGTAGTATATTTTGCAGAGAGTAGTTCTAGCTAAAACTGCAACAAGTGCTGTAGAATCAACATTGCTGTAAATATCTTTTATATCGGATGTAAGAGGGATAATCATATTATGAGTTCGAATCCTTCTTTCTCCTGAGCTAGTCGTGTAGAGCAATGCTGTTTAGATAGATAAGTTGGTTCCTCTGATGATAGTGTCATCCATCTCGATCTCATAAATCAAAGTCTTGTTCCTGTGAATAATTGTTTAAAAAAAGAGAACAAATATGGCTTAATGATATTAAAATAATAATTTTATTTGAGGATAGTCTTACTCATCACAAGGATAGGACAGCAGATCAGTCGATTTCACAGTGACTGGAAAGTTTGAAAAGATGATAAAAAATAATTAATCAGAGAAAATTAAACGAATGTAATTAAGGGATTTCTTTTGTACAATTTCCATTGATATTCGATATTCTGAAACCACTTGTGATCCTTATTCTAAAGACACTTTCCCATGACATTGATTTCTCTAGAGAATGCTTCAAATCCAATCCGAATTGCTAACCTACATATCAAAAGATGCAGAATGGGATTAACAAAAAATTGTGTTTGTTTATTCCTTCTAGGTGCTTGTCAGCTTACCTCTAGTTGTTTTATCGTAATAGTAGAATATATCTCCATTCAAATATCTCGCAAGCTCTCCAAGATTTAAGGCATTCTTGAATGTCTCGGAGTATATAAAAATTGAAGGATTTATGAAGTTAATATGCATCTCTGAGCATAGATTTCGGAAATGCGAGGTGCTTGGAATTTAATAGTGTTACTGCGAATTCTCTCCTGGTTCACTTTTCTTCAGAAGAGTAAAAAAGACAAAAAAGAGTCAAAAAGAACTTGTCTTTCAAAAATGGAGAATCATCTTAGATATTTTAAACTCAAATTGTGTGAATCCAAATATACCTTGATTTCTGCTTTGGCTGCTAGGACAGGTTCATTAACGATAGCTGAGCCACTTTAGAAAATAAACATCCTTCCACCAATTGCCTTAATTATTCTATTCACTGTCTTTGATTTTTATTGAGAAACCGAACAACAAAAGTAAAAGATAAAAAATATGTTAATCTACAAATTAATAAAAACAGACAACTTACATCTAGCGCGAAAGTAAAGCAACTGCCTTCGTTCAGAGTGTTCTCGAACATTTTAGGGAGAGAGTCTAACAAAGCAACAACTAAATCTTTCGATTCGCTTAAAGTCACAACGAGTTCATCGGGAATAGGAAGATCAGGGTCAGATGGATCAGGTAAAACAAACATTTAAGGCTATTTTAGAGACGATTTCAAATTGTAAATGTGGATCTTGCTGTCATAAGTCAAAATACTCACCTTTAATGGAAAAGTAAAGCAAATCAGTAGTTAGATTTCCTCCAAATCTCTTATTATTTTTAGCTGTTATGCATTATTTTACTTAAGTTCTTTCTTCTCCAGCCAGTGCACCTGCTAAGATGGATTCCTTGATTTGATTAGCTACAACTGAAAGCATCCCAGATTCTACAGAGGACTTGGATACATCAATCATGAAAATAAATGTTGGAGGCATCGGAGGGCGAGCTACATAACTAACACAAAGAATAATACAATTTCAATTTACAGCTCGATTCTCCATTTTTGGAAAAGTTCATAATTATTTTATAAGGATTTCCACTTTAAAAACAATTTTTTTTACTCTTATCCTGCAATAATATCGAATGAACCATAACATAGTTCTGGTTTTTCATATAAATCACTCCGATAGCCTGTTTTATCTAATGGAGAATAGAAGTAATTTGGCACCACCTCCATTTTATCACAGATGTTGCAAGTGTACTGTTTTTTGCAGATAAGTTAAGTTAAAGGAGATTTTTAGCAATTCTAATAAAAGAAACTCGAAAGCAACTGGTTTACTTTATATCCATCCACAATGAATTTGCAAAAAGGATTGAGATATGCTCTGCAATTATCACATCGGATTATCTGCTTCGTTTTCATTGTAGCTACTGGAAATTATGCATCCTGTTTAGATTCATAAAACACAAAATGAAGCAATTCGGAGAAATCATAATAATTTGTGATTTATGTTGATAATCTATTTTAAAGTTTAAGGTTGAAGTCTGTCCTCTCTCTTTCTATCACTTTGGGTCTATTTCAATCGCATATGCTTTTCCTTAAATCAATTGTTTTAAACAATCGCAGATAATAATTGATTCCAATACTTGAAAAACCAATATGCTGCTTGACTCATTAGTAGTTGATTTATAAGAAATGAAGAACTTACTTATGACCCAAAAGGTGAAATTGCAATTGCGAATTTGAATTTCGAATCAGCCATGAGTGTTTTGGATTTTGGAAAACAATCTGTAGTGGATCGCATGAACATCTTTGAGGGGTTAAAATTAGTTGCCCATTCTTTTATCTCCGCTATTTTATCTTTCTCTGAAGTACTCTAAACAGTGTTAGCCATACCATACTAGAGATTATTAGCTTATGGGACAAAATCTGCTATTCTCTCAGATTTTTACTGCTGATATTGTTAGTGATATTGCTGATCTTATTGTGATCGCTATTGATTGTCAGTGATGTTCTCCTCTTGTCCTCTTGGTGCTTGCTAGTTTTACTCTTGACCATTGCTGATATTGCTTTGAGCATTGTTTGCTTTATGGCTTTAAAGGATCTTTTAGTGAATGCTCATTTGTGGGTATTTATCTTGAGTTAGCTGCTTTTGTGATCTCCTTTGCGCTTGATCGTATCTATTTCTCCTTGGTTTTAGATTTCTTTCAAATTGACATTCCAAAGAACTTTACCTCTCCTTCCCCTATTTCTATGTATTCTTCCCTTTTATTTTAATTGTCAAAAATCTTCCCATTTAACTTAGGAATTATCTTGATAATTTGTCATCTGCACAGTATTGTTGTCCTCAAGCATAATTAGACATTATTCTCTCTATTTTTTTTAACACTTTTCCGAAAAAAATTATTTAAATCGTCCTTCATTTTAACTAGTTGCAACGATTTCAACATTTTATTACCACAAAAATTTCTATTTCTACTATTCTCCAATCATAGCAATTACATGCACTCAATTTTTACAACTACTTCGCGTTAATATCAAGAATAGCAGTATTTCCAGAATTCAATATTTAAATCTGCTTTTTGACAGTCCAACAGCTCTCTCAAGATTCTTTTCTATGATGTTGAAGGTTTGCCTGAAAAAGAACAACAAAAAACATGCCTATTTCTCAGAAAGCTAGAAGAAGAAGAAAACTTTCATTTTTATTCAACTGATATAAGAAGTAAGACAGTTTCTTGCCTATTCCTGTAAAATAAGGAATTACTTTTATAATAATAAATCAGTATTTTTTTTAAACTTGCAATGCTTTTTATTGTCTTTTTACAAGGTTTAAAATACAAATAGCAATTATTTCTAATAAAAAGCTCAAACTAATTCAACTCAATTTTAATATTGTTGAATGAGTTCATTTTTTCTTGAAAGATGGAAGCTGGTTATATTGAAAGAATTGGCTGATTTCTTTGATCAATCAATTTATCTCCCTTAAATATTTACAAGGTATATCTGTCTACATATATTAACTGGCAATTCACTGAGATTGATTCCTAAAAGAAAATAGTAAGAAAATAGTCAAAACAAAAAGAGAATCTTGAAGTTTATTATGCCATCTTCTGTTCCATGCATTTATTGTTAAAAAAGTGGTTTTTTTTGAATTTCCTTAATAAGCCATTTTGAAATTGATCTAGTTTTCAAAAAATGAGATACCCTATGATAAAACAAATGAATTTTAAAATAATTACTTACAATGTCCAGTGTAAATAAACCCACAAAGCTCTTCTAGACTCTAAGTTAAGTAACTCATATCAAACCAAGATTCTGGGAAATAATTTTCAATGACTTACAAATTTAAAATTATTTTTGCAGGAGAACTAAAACCACGCACGAACGAACTGGAAACAATAGATTAGGGTTTTTGAAATGTATAGAACCACTCTAATTCATCTCATTTGATCTAAGTTATCGTCATTTCAATGCAGCACATTACAATGAGCAAGAGATAGCTGACGCTAAAAGAAACAGCAATTCTTCGGGTAATCTTGGGAAAACTGCCAAAAATGTAAAATGTTAAATTTGCCATTACAAAGATGATTAAAAGCAAAGAAACACTTATCAAATGAATGAGTTAGGTTTGATTTTGATAAGAATTCCAAATATTAAGAAGTTTTTACTTCATTTTTTATTAGAGCATTGTTTATTTCTTTATTCAACAATTATCAAAAAATATTTGTTGAATCAGTCAATTTTTGTTAAGAATTTGATAAAAAACAAGCTAGTTTTTTAAAAAAATACCTATCATGTGTATTTAAGAGAAAGTACATCTTTCTAAATCAGTTCGCAAAGAAAACTTCCCATCAATTAATTAATCAAAAATATAAAGAAGATTCCTACTCAGATTTTGTCAGATATTAATGTAATCTGAGAAATAATAGCACTCATTAACTATCAACGGGAAGTGACTATCTATTTTTAATAAAAATAATCAAGTTGATCTCGTTAGGGCAAGTTTTGTTATGTTTTAGGTTGTTAAGGAGGTATTGCCTTTTTTACTATGCATTTTAAAAACCATTTATGCATCCTAATAGGATCCAACTCGAATTTGTGAACTCAAACATGGAACGTGTTCATTTCAGATCTTTTAAGAGTGTGTTTCTGTTATTTTTGGTTTATTCTTATCACAAAATCAATAGATATTTACACACAAGCAAAGGTAAACAAATTTGTGAAGATATGTTAAAGTAGTAGACAGAATTTAGTCAAAATGCACTAAGGTATTTTGTTCGAAAGATAAAAACGAAGAGCAAATATGAAAAAGGAGATGAATATGAGGGGTGATGATTGAATAGAATGAATATAGGGAACAACAATAATACATAAAATATATAAAGTAGATTGAATAATGTGCTGTCAAGTAGAAAAGATTGTCAAGGCTAAGTTTAAAAAAACTCATTTTTGTTGTTCATTGAAGAGCTTTAGAGAAGTCGGAGAGGAAGTACGCCAGTTATTTATGGGGAAGGTTGAGTAAATTAGGTAGAGTCACAAGAAGAGCTAGTCCACTTGTGATAGTAAGAGTTTTATGATAGAAATAGTTATAGTTATGTTGTGTGAATTATGCGTCATTAATTGATGAATAGTTATACTGTTCAGTAGTTGTAAGGAAAGGCTTTATGTAATCGACTGAGAGAAGAGAAGGAATAAGATTGGTGTTGTCTGAAGCTGAGCTCTGCAGACAAACAAAAGGAGTTTCGTTCATCCCAAAATGTATGTAGATTGTAAGATACCCTTGTTTAGCATTTTCAGCTACAATTATCTCAAAATCTTTAATGAAAGCTTCAATGTCAGAATTTGACTACCCAATGAGCTCCAGGAATTCAAATTTCTCGCTGTTTCCTAGAAGATCATACAGATAGTCCATTGCATAGGCACTGGAGTCAAATCCATTTGTACCGAACCCTCCGAAAATTACTCTTTTTTTAGGTAAATGTTATTGAGTGGTTTGAGATGCAAGTGGGGATAGTTCCACAGGAGAAATCGATTCCAGTGCTTCGTTTTGTGCAGGAGAAATTTCAAGATTTTCGGAGAAAGATTCAAAATATTACTACTCCTTAGGCATATTTTTCAAAGGAAATGTCGAGTTCGCTGCCATAAGTTACAATAGCTCTTCAGCAGTTTAGTAGTTAATCCCTAGGGAGAGCGCTATTGATTTAAGCCATTCGTATGGTTCAGAATTCTCAGGATATTTCATTTTTGTTTAAATATTTGAATATTATTATTATTTTTTTCCACAAACTATCAAATTATTTTGAGTAGAAGGTAGCTAAATCTCGAATTTAAGGGCGTCCACTTAATATTAATAATTTGTACTAAGCAGTGAATTTCATCAGATTCACTGCTTTTTTCCCCCCAAGATCTTTTTGATAGGGGTATTTACCTTAATCAAGTTGCAACCATTTACACTTTAATAATTTATATTCAGAAAGATTTTTTCACTTATCTTTTTGATTTTGATTCTCTATTAGAAACGAATGAGCTACCCTTCTTTGAATTAATTGCAATTCTTACCTTCTAATCACGCTTGTAGTAACTTTAAAAATAAAACCTAATCAATCCCGCTGATTTTTTACGGATTGCAAGAATGTAATTTATAAATTATTTCTTTTGTTTTTGCTTTTTCATATGAGACAAAATTATTGGGAAAGAGTGTAAAGGTAGAGAAAGTAAAAATCAGGAGAGCAAGAAGAGAAAGAGATCAAAACTTAGCGTTGAAATTATTAATTTGTTGATCTTTGTTAAAGTTCCTAGAATCAAGAAAATTTCAAAGCCCTTTAAGCTATGAGTTTCTTAGTAATATTTACTATCTTTCTCCTTTAAATATCATCTCTCAATCAAGTTAATATCAGCTTTTAAAACTGAGTAAAGTTTGTTTGCAGCTTATTCTTTTTGAGACGAAATCTCGCAAAGGATAAATCAAAGCCTCAATTATTTCTCTCATTTCCTTTTGGTTTTGATTACTCAATTTGATCCTACGTCATTTATTAGTCCTTCCAGTGTTATTTTATTTTTGTTTGATTTGGTAATTTCTCATTCTTCAAATCATATGAATACTTGTTTTAATCGTCTCTTGTCAATTCTAAGAGTAACAACAATCTCAAGATTCTGATTTGAATTCCTGAGCAAGATTTATCATAAATACAATAAACCTGAAGAGATTTGTCATTCCGATTCTAATTTATCAGAAATTCTCCCGCTTTGCAAATAAGAATTGCATTAATGGTTATTATTCTCTCCAAACAAAATAGACTTAACTTCATTGAGTTAGATCAATTGGTTAAGTTATTTCCCTGCATTATCATCTGTGTCTTATATTGAGTTTCTACATACAAATGTTAATAGAAATGTAGTCTGTAATCGAGAAAAGTAAAAGATTCATTCAGTGGAATTGCTTTGTCTCAAAAGAATACCAGAAATGATTGTGTGATAATAATAACCTACCCACAGTTAATTTCATTTCATTTGGTTTCTTCCTTCAGCTTAAAAAAGGACAGATTTCTTTCTTTAATTACAGAATATAATATAAGGATAAAATGATCCATTCAAAAATTGTAAGATTCCCATTCTATTTATGTGAAATCTCCTTTTGGATTTCTTGATTTTCTGAATGAGTATCTTCAAATGAGCAAAAATCCTTAAAATACTTTAAAATCATTGAATAAAATGGAAATAATCAATAAGAGAGTGTTTAATTATTAAAATAATTTTGAAAGAAACAGGAATATGGGAATTCTTTATTCTAATGAAACACACGAAAAGCAAACCGAAATTCAACTATTTATCATTAATATCTAATAAGGAACATAAAAAACGATTTTCATGAATATATTCAGAAGATTCAAGCAGAAAAGATGAGCATTTTCCCTTTTATATCTCAGACTAGCAATCCCAAAGAATGATCACTCTAATCTGAGAATTTTCAACTCCTTGCCCAGAAAGAACCTAGCGTCAGCTCTGAACCTAAATCCTTAATTATTGAAATCAAGCTAATTCTTATGCTGGGATAACACAATAGAGATCAAAGAAACAATTCTTCAATTTGTGG